>JAEIGA010000036.1_pt1 | contig 164955 bp, 146 predicted proteins | sample 9270691 | NCBI WGS metagenome assembly JAEIGA01 (sample SAMN17057246, study PRJNA624740) | gut metagenome | biome: biome; isolation source: fecal sample | host: Bos grunniens | place: China: Xizang | collected 2019 | reverse complement strand
GGCTGGTAATTTAAAGATGCCCGAGGGTGGTAGTGCAAGTGTTATCTATAACTCTGCGCAGTTGGGTCATACATCTACACTCGGTAATGGCGGAGGTATCTATGTTACCTCGTCAACAAGTGAGGTGGATGTAGAGGTCTACTCTGGCTCAATTATGCATAACACGAGTGATATCCATGGCGGAGGTATATGCGTAGATATGTCGGGTAATGATAGTGTGGCAAATGTGGTTGTCGGCAGCAGTGGTAGCGCGAGCGTAGTAAACCCCGATATTTCAAAGAATACCGCAGTTATGTATGGTGGAGGTTTGTATGCTATTGGCGAAAATGCAATGGTTACAATCAATAGTGGACGTATTATGGATAACTATGTTGCCAACTATGTATCTAATGAGAATGTTACAAACCAGCACGGTACGGTAGTTCTTAATGGTGGCGATGTTACACACGTCGTTGTTACGTTTGATGCAAATGCGCCAGATGCTACTGTTGATGGCGCAAGCGTAGCGTACCAGAATATCGTAACAGCAACCAATAGCTTCCTGGTGCAGCCTCTATCTATTCAGCGTGATTTATACAACTTTGTTAATTGGAATACACGTCCCGATGGTATGGGTGTAACCTATACCAACGGACAGTTGATGAATATTTCGGAAGATATGACGCTCTATGCACAGTGGGTTGCACAGTAGCGGGAGGGGTAGTCTGATATATGTTAATAATGGGTTATCAACATAAGCTGTGATAGCCCATTATTTTGTTTTGTCTTATATCCTCTCATTTGTGTCGCAGTGTGGACAGTGTTCATGTGCGCCAAGCACCGTGTGTGGAATATTGCCGTGCGTGATAATCTGTATTGGGCAGCCGTAGTTTTGAAGTTGCTCCTCTGTGATTATATTTGAATCATGGCGGTGAAGGTGTCCATTCACACATACGATGCTCTTTACGACGCTTGATATAGTACCAATGTCGTGCGAAACCATCACTATCGCCATACGCTCGGATAGGTGGTGTAAGAGGTTGTATAGCTCATTTTCGAAACGGTTGTCAACAAAGTTCGTAGGCTCATCCAATACTAATAGCTTCGGCTCGGATATTATAGCACGGCAAAGCATCACGCGTTGTAGCTGACCGCCTGAAAGTTCTCCAATAGCGCGGTTGCTTAAATCGCTCAATGATGCCTGCTCCAATATTTCATCCACGCGACGCAAATCCTCAAGACGGTAGCGGCGCATAAAACCGTGCTCTGACTGTAGCCCTGATAGCACAACCTCGCGTACCGATATAGGAAATTGGCGATCAAAGGAGGAGACCTGCGGAAGATAGCCAATGTGAGTGTGTGATCCACTGCGTAAGCCATCCGCCAGCTCTATTGTGCCACTATATGGTGTAATGCCCATAATAGCCTTAACAAGTGAGCTCTTGCCACCACCATTGGGACCAATCACTCCAATAAAATCATCAGCATAGATATCCAAGTTGGCGTGCTCTAATGCTGTGATGTTATCGTAGCGTACGGTTAAATCGCGTATTTTGACTAATGTGTCGGTCATACTACTCTGTTATAAGGTCTGTTATGCGGCGTATTTCACCCTCAATGTCCTCTGCCAATGGGTCGGTGATGATGATGTCGCAGTTACACTCGTGTGCAATAGTCTCTACTTTATCTATACTGTATTGAGGCTGTATGAATATATGCTTTACGCCAAAGCGTTTAGCCGTATTTACCAATGCAATAAGCTGCTTGGGAGATGGCTCCTTGCCGTCTGTCTCAATGGCTATCTGCTTGATATTGTAGTCGTTTGCATAGTAGGTGTATGCGGGATGATATATCATCATTACACGTGAGTCGGCACTGTGTATGCGCTCGTTGCAATACCTGTCAAGAAATCTTAATCGCTTGGTTATTTCATCCGCAGCTTGGCTATATTTTGTTGAATCGGGATGCGCCTCCATCACTGCATCGCGCATATTATTGACCATCTGTTTGAGAGCGCGTGGAGCTGTCCATATGTGGGGGTCTACGCCGTGTGAATGGTGCGCGTACTTGTGGTCGTGATTATGTGAGCAACTACCTGCAAGCGTTGTTATGCCTCGGCTTAAGTCTATGGCATTGCAGTCGCTTGTGAGCAGAGCCTTTTCAAAGTCGATAAGACCTACGGTAAATAGAAACTCGCTGTCGTGCAGTTTGGTAAGCTCCTTTGCTGACGGCTCAAAGGTCTCGGGGCTCGCGCCTTTTGGCACAAGTACTTCGACATTATAGTCGCCACACGTCAGCTCTTCGGCAAGAGTTTTGAGTGGAGTGATAGTTACATATATTGTAGGCTTCTGCTCTTTATCGGTTGCAGAAGTGCATCCAATGAGTGCAATGACTGTGATTAAAGTGAGAAATTTACGCATATATTTTAAAAATTATTTGGCAAATATATAAAAAGTATGCGAAAATTTTGATTATATAACGATTTTTTTCGATATTTGCACAAAACATAGAACTAACTAACAAATTAATAATTATGATTAATAAAGTAACCGATAAGATTAAGTATATCGGAGTTGATGATACTGATATCGATCTGTTCGAGAGCCAGTATGTCGTTCCTAACGGTGTATCGTATAACTCATACCTTATCCTCGACGAGAAGGTGGCCGTTATGGATACTGTCGATAGCCGCAAGGGTGACGAGTGGCTTGATAACCTTGATCGTGCTCTTGAGGGACGTCTGCCCGATTATCTTGTAGTTCAGCACCTTGAGCCAGACCACGCAGGCACTATTGGACGTGCTATGGAGCGTTATCCTGCTATGCAGATTGTTGCATCAGAGAAGGCTGTTAAGATGTTGCCGCAGTTCTTCTTCGATGTAAACCTCGACGGTCGTACTATTGGCGTTAAGGAGGGAGGTACTCTCGCTTTGGGTGGTCGCACACTCCACTTTGTGATGGCTCCTATGGTGCATTGGCCCGAGGTTATGGTTACTTATGACGATAAGGATAAGGTGCTCTTCTCGGCTGATGGCTTTGGTAAGTTTGGAGCGTTGTCGCACGACGAAGATTGGGCTTGTGAGGCTCGTCGCTACTACTTCAACATCTGCGGTAAGTATGGTGCGCCTGTACAGGCATTGCTCAAGAAGGCTGCAGCGCTCGATATCGCCATCATCTGCCCTCTGCACGGACCTGTGTTGACCGAGAACCTTGGCTACTATATCAACCTTTACGATATATGGAGCAAGTATGATGTTGAGTCAGAGGGTATTTTGGTTGCTCACGCCTCTATCCACGGAAATACAGCCGAGGTGGCTCGTAAGTTTGCCGATATTCTACGTGCCAAGGGTGCCAAGAAGGTCGTTCTCACTGACTTGTGCCGCGATGATATGGCAGAGGCTGTTGAGGATGCTTTCCGCTATGGCAAGTTGGTTGTTGCTGCGGCTTCGTATGACTCTGATGTCTTTCCTCCTATGCACGATTTCTTGCACCACCTCGCTATTAAGGGCTTCTGCAAGCGTCGTATAGGCATCATCGAGAATGGCTCGTGGGCGCCGTCGGCAGGACGTGCTATGCGCAATATAATAGACCGCTTCAAGGATGTATCTGTTATCGAGGATACCGTGACTATTATGTCGCGTATGAAGCCTGCTGATGTCCCCGCGCTGGAGCGTTTGGCAGACGAGATTCTTGCAGATAAGTGTGACCGCTGTGTAGAGTAGCGGGGTAGTCACTGCGTTTAATCACCTCTTGCAATCCGCAAGGGGTGATTTTTTTGTTAACATCTGAAAATTGGGTTGTTTTTGCAATATTTTTTGTACCTTTGTATAATTGTGCGTCGCACACTTAATTCGCAAATAAATAATACAGAAAATATTATGTCATACATTCAGGAACAACACCCCTACCTTGCGCCCGAGATCGAGGTTATCGAGACAGCCGTTGAGCAGGGCTTTCAGAACTCTAACGAGGATCCCGTTTTAGACCCCGAGCAGGGCTGGTAGCCTGCAAAAACTCAAAAATAATAAACACAAAATATCAATGAAACGCTTTTTACTTTTTGTGGCGGTGGCAACGCTCTTTGCTGCCTGCTCAAAGGATGGTGTCAATGAGATAAGTAACGATAGAGGTCACGCTATTCCCAGTGTGCTGTACGCATCTATTGATACGGAGGATGAGACACGTATGCAGTTGGATGAGTTGCAGAAGACCGTTTGGACAGAGGGCGACCTTGTGTCGGTATTCTACTACTGCAACGGTAATACACCCTTCGAGTTTAAGGGTAAGACAGGTGACCGAGATGGAAGACTTGGCGTATTAAGCCTCGTTGAGGGTGATACCGAGATTGATAAGATTGTCTCTATATATCCCTACTCGGATGAGTACACGATGAATACCTCCAAGAAGTATGTGTCGGTGAAACTACCTGCTACACAGCACTATCTCGAAGGCTCGTATGGTGTTGGCGACAACCTTATGGCATACGTGGGCGATGATGATAGCAATCTGTCGCATAAAAACCTCTGCGGCTGGATTAAAATACAGCTTAAGGGTAGTGGTATTGTAACCAAGATTACGCTTAAGGGCAATGATGGCGAGCAGCTTGCTGGCGATGCCAAGTTCTACTACGAAGATTTCCGCCTTGAGACACTCGATCAGGGAGGTCTTGCTATTGGCGAGTATATCGAGACTATAACCCTTGATTGTGGCAAAGGTGTGACCCTCGATGCCGAGACTCCCACGGAGTTCTGTTTCGTTGTTGCACCACATACCTTTGCCAAGGGTATTACCATTGAGGCTACGTGCTCGGATGGTACTGTTATGACAAAGTCAACATCAAATAAGCTTACCGTTGAGCGTAACCATATTAAGCCTATGGCAGCGTTGCCCGTGGATGCCACGATTCTTGTTAATAACGAGATATGGTATACCAATGGTAGCACGACCGAGCCTACTGCGCCCAATGACCCAGCTGCTTTTGGCGACGCTACTATTCAGTCAAATACTTACGATGCTGAAAAGGAGTGCTGGGTAATTACTTTTGATAAGGATATAACAGAGATTGGAGATAATGCATTTTGTGGTTATAATAATGATTGCGCAAAATTAACAAGTGTGACTATCCCCGATAGCGTAACGACGATTGGAAATTATGCATTCTGTGAATGCACAAGCCTTACAAGTGTAACTATCCCCAATAGCGTAACGACGATTGGAGGTGGTGCATTCGCTGGTTGCAGCAGCCTTAAAGAGTTTAAGGGTAAATTTGCAGCTGATGGAGGACGCTGTTTAATTGTGGATAACACTATTATCGCGTATGCTAATGCCTCTGGTATCACCTATACTATTCCTGATGGCGTTACTTCGATTGAAAATTTGACATTCTGCACGAGTAGCATCACAAATATCACTATCCCTAATACTATAACGACTATTGGAGTGGGTGCATTCTCTTATTGCGAAAGTCTTACGAGTGTGACTATCCCCGATAGCGTAACGACGATTGGAAGTAGTGCATTCCATTCTTGCTCCAAACTTACAAGTGTGACTATTGGCAATGGCGTAACGACGATTGGAAATTTTGCATTCGAAGATTGTAGTAGTCTTACAAAAATAGTCATTACTGCAGGTGGGGCTGGAGAAACATTGATAAAAGGAGCTTTCAGAGGCTGTACAAGCCTTAAGGAGGTATATATAGAAGACCTGTCTGCATGGTGTAATATAACGTTTGAAGATATTTCATTTGGCGGTCATCCATTTTACTATAATCCAGGAAAATTATATCTAAATGGAGAAACAATATCAGAGTTAATCATTCCTTCCAATGTGACAACAATAAAGCATGGCTCTTTTGTTAGATTAGAAGACCTAAAAAGTGTAATAATTCATGATGACGTAACGACGATTGAAAGGTGTTCGTTCTTAAACTGCCCTAATCTTTCTAGTGTTATAATTGGTAGTGGTGTAACATCAATTGGTATGCAGGCTTTTGATTATTGCAAAAGTTTATCCGAGGTTTATTGTAAGGCCACAACTCCGCCAACATTAAGCGATGATAATGTGTTTGAAGTTAATGCGGAGGGTCGTAAAATATATGTTCCTGCATCGGATGATGATAGCATTATAAATGCGTATAAAGAAGCATATGGTTGGAGCACCTACAAGGATTATATCTTTGAGGATGAACCCAAGCCTGCGAATAACGAGATTTGGTATACTAATGGTAGTACAACCGAGCCTACTACAGCCAAAAAGCCCGAAAATTTTGGCGGTGCAACTATTCAGTCAAATACTTATGATGCTGAAAAAGGGTGCTGGATAATTACTTTTGATAAAGATATAAAAGAAATTGGAGAGGAGGCTTTTTCAGGGTGTAATACCATTACAAATGTAAGCATACCATCTAATGTAACGTCATTGGGTCATTATGCTTTTGGAGAGTGTACTAATCTTGTTAGTATAGATATTCCTGATAGTGTGACAACAATTGGTTCTTATGCATTTTATAATTGTTCTAATCTAACAGTTGCAACTATAGGAATAAATGTGTCATTAATCAAAGAGTCTGCTTTTTATAACTGCACAAAACTGGAAACTGTGTATTGTAAACCAACAACACCTCCAACAGCAGAAGATCATATATTTGATTACTTTTATCCTAACTTCTATCAGCTGCCAATAGAATGTCTTATCCATGTTCCTACTGCTTCAGTCGATGACTACAAGAACACTGATATTTGGATGAGATATAAGAATTTCATTGTGGCAGATGATTCATTGTAAGGCGTAGTTCCCTAAAAAGTTTAGCGCGGGTATCACAAAGGTACTCGCGCTAAATTTTTGTGGGGTGCGATAGGGTTTAATGGGGTTGGATAGTGTTTTTAGATTTCCCTATTTCATCCAATAAAAACATAGAGGATAGCCTCATATTGACTATCATCTAAATAACTGAAAATTTATTTTGCAATAGTGCCGTTGTAGCTTACGGGGAACAGACCACACATAAACTCAAGGGTCATTGTCTCCTTTGTGATTGTGCCCTCGATTGACGAGATAGTGTACATTGGAAACTCGCCCCCAAGAGCCAACGGAACAATATTGCTGTCAGAGATAACATAGCTATCCTTGTCGACGGTATAGTCGGCAGCGGGGATGGTCATATCGAGCTTAAGGGGCATAGCAGCAGCAAACTGCGCCTGTGTAAGCACGATATCCATAGTGTTGTCGTCGTTAAGCTCGTAGCTAACAACCAAGTCCTCTGCGGTAAATGATGTGCCGTCGTTCTGACCAACAACCATCTCGCCGAGGTAGGCGGCAGCAGAGGCCGGAGGAGTCACAGCAGGGGTGTCGGACTGATCATCGCAAGCGATAAATGCCAATGCGCAGAACGCGCTCAAGAGAAATTTTGTAATCTTCATCGTAAATAAATTTATAAATTAATATTTAGTCTAATTCCACAATGTATGGGTGCGCCCTGTGCAAAGAACTCCTCGCCAACAGACTTAAAGTAGAAGGTGTTGTAGCGCGTGTTTGTGAGGTTACGTCCCCACAGTGTCAGCGACACCTCGTTCATCTGCAAGACAACTTGTGCGCCAAGCAGCGAATAGAATTCCTGACGCAGTGAGTTTGTTTCGTTCCAGTAGATAGCACCTACGCCACGCCAATCGGCAGCGATGGTGATGTGTTGTAGTCTGCGGCTGTTTATCTGCCACTTGTAGGCGGCAGTCAGCGACACGGTATTTTGTGGCGCGTATGGCAGGTAGTTGCCAGAGTAGTCGGCAACACCGTCATCGTACTCGCGGAAGCGTGCATTGGTGTAGCCATAGTCTGCCGTGAGGCTTAAGCCCTTGTAGTTATACCTTGCCGAGAGCTCAACGCCGTAGCTGCGCGCACGTGCGGCATTCGACATCATACGTCCTGTGTTATTGCCCTTGGGTAGCACCGTCACCTGCTGGTCGAAGCACTCTATCCAGTATGCCGAGGCATCGACATTTAGCCCAGATACGGGGTTGAGATGTGTGCCGACCTCGAAGTTCCAGCTCGTCTCGGGCTTATATTTCGTGGCTGATGCAGAGTCGTAGGTAGTGGTGCCTGCGGCGTTGTTGAGCTTTATGCCGAGGTCATCCATCATATCGTTCATCATCTTCACCTGCAAGATGTCGGAGAAGATCTGCGTGTTGAAGCCGCCCGACTTGTATCCGCGTGTGATAGTGGCATATACGCGATTGTTGTCATTAATGAGATACTCTGCCGATAACTTGGGCAGTAGCTCAAAAAAGAGCTGGCTCTCACGACCACGAAACTCTGTGGTCAGATCCTTAAACGACGGCATAGTGAGGTTGAAACGATAGGGTATAGTGCCGTGGGAGTCGTAGCGCATAGAGGTATACTCTAAATCGAGGCGCAGTCCCGCGGTGAGCACCCAATCGCCAAGCGTGAGGGATGATTGGTGGTATAGTGCCGTGCCGTAGGTGGGAATACGGAAGTCGCTGGCGATAACAAACTCGTCAGTGCCAATCTCGATGCCTGTGCCCTCGGGAAAGATGCCGCTTGAGGTGATACCACTGTTGGCATTGGCGAGTATCAGCTCGTTGATGCCATCTTGCTTGAATGTCACAGGTGACGACATATCGAGCCATTTAGCAAATACGAAGGCTCCACATAGCCACTGCCAACGTTGGCTCTTATCGGCATTGCGTATCACTAAATCCTCGATTAGGGCGTGCTCACGCTGCATCTGCTGGAGCGTAAACATACTCTTGGTGGTAAAATCCTGGTCAAGGGTCATCGTGTCGTCGAGATACTGATAGCTTGTGACGCTCGATATATCAACCTTTTCGCCCTTATGTTTTATCACAACTCCTTCGTTGATCGTAAGACGCTTGTAGCTCGATTCGTCGTTATATGCTATTGGCTCATACCTGCCACTTTGCGGCAGGTAGTGGTGGTAGGCATAGCCTCCTTCATCGGTGTAGCTTGCAGTTAAAATGTTATCGACACTCCAACCATCATCCAACAGCCACATAAGCCTTATGCGTGCCGAGCCGTGGTTGCCACTGTCGCACATCTTGTTGGTATACTCATTTCTGAAGAAACCTCCGTTGTGGACGAATGCTGCAGCAGCCGAGATGCCAAATCGCTCTTTAGGTTGTGTGTAGTATGCCACCGATGCGCGATACGATGTCATAGTCGAGTACTCCGCCATTGCGCGTACACCCTGCCAAGCAAAGGGGGAGAGTGTGGTGATGTTCATCACACCGCCCGATGTGTTGCGACCATATAGCGTTCCTTGTGGACCTCGCAGTACTTCGATACGACGGATGTCGTAGAAGTCGAAGTCATAGCTGTTTTTGTTCATTAGCGGCACATCGTCTACGGTGACGCCAAGTACAGGCTGGTCGATGCGTGAGCCGAAGCCTCGGACATATATTGATGATGTTATGCTTGAGCCGTAGTCGGGCTGATAGAAGTTTGGCGCAATAAGCGAGATATCTTTGATAGACGATACTCCGCTACGCTCCAATTCGTTCATTACGATCGTTGTCGATGACACTGGAGCAAGGCGCGTGTTTTCGTGCTTTAGTGATGCGGTAATCTCCACTCTATCGATATTGAAGAGTGTGTCGGCAGGCTCAACTTCGGGTGTAGGGTCTGCAACAAACAGGGATAATGCCGCTAAAAGTGCTTTCATGCCGCAAAGATAGACTTTTTAATGCAGCGTGTCAACCGTCATTTATGAGAGTAATGGCGCGTAAAAGCTATATAAAGCAGGGAAAAGATGGGTGAGGATGATAGCTCCCGTTGAGTAGCTCATAGCAATGTGTATCTATGCCGTTAGTCATCACTATATATCGGCAACCCAATACGGAGTTATATCTGACAACCTGGTCGAGAACTGCTCGGTTAATCTTTATAGCAGGCTCCTTACATTCGACGACAACAAGCGGTTGAGCATTGCTGCCCATTGCAACAATGTCTGCGCGTTGAGCCATACCGTTGATATCCACAGGATACTCCTCCACGATAAGTTGCTGTGTAAAGCCACAGTGGGATATCATATATGCTACAACATGTCGACGCACCCACTCCTCGGGAGTAAGCACAATCCATCGTCCGCGAAGTGCATCAAATATTTCGGTGCGTCCCGACACGCCGTGGCGAGCGCGAAGGTGTATGGGTGGATAGTTTAGTCTTGGGTATGACATGTTGGTTGTTATCTAAAAATATTGTATCTTTGGCGGCAAAGGTAGTAATAAAATGGAAAATATAGAAATCAATATTGAAGAGCGCGAAGCGCGTGCACGCGAATATTTTACAGCGGGATACAACTGCGCACAGGCTGTCGTTATGGCATTCAGCGATATTATGTCACTCGATGAAGTTGGTGCAGCGCGTATTGCTGCACCCTTTGGCGGTGGTATGGGGCGTATGCGTGAGGTGTGTGGTGCCGTGAGCGGTATGACTATGGTGGCGGGAGCAATATCTCCTGCAACAGACCCCAAAAATATGGTCGAGCGCAAAAATAACTATGCACTTGTCCAGCACTTTGCAGCTATGTTTCGTGAGCAGAATGGCGATATAGTGTGCCGAAGGTTGCTCTCTCTTGAGCCACGTGAGGAGAATGCCGAGACTGCAATGCCGTCACAACGCACGGCTGAATACTATAAAAAGCGACCTTGTGTTGAGTATGTTGCCGCCGCCGCACGTATAGTTGCTACGTACCTTGCGACTGGAGGCAACGGGTGACGGATTAGTCATCCGAGCCAAGCACGCGACTGCGACGATAACATATAAGCGTTATAAATGCGAGTAGCAGGGTTATTATACCATTAAATACAAAGGCGAACTTCGAACTTGATGTGTCAAAAAGACGGTCAATGCCATCAATGATAAATGGCGCGACAAGTATGGCAAGGTAATTTACTGCCATAATGATTGATAGTGCGAGTGTAGCAAGGTGTGGCGGCGAGTTTGTTGCCGCCTTGTTGTATATTATAGGCTGCATAACACCATAACCTATTCCAGACATTACTGCGCCTATTATCAGTGTCGCTACGCTGTTATGTCGCAGGGACATAATCAATAAGCCAACACCCATTATTACTAACGCCCACAGATTGACCTGCTTCCCAAATATCTTTACAATGGTGTTGAGCATAAAACCAGGAGCCATTATAGCGAGAAAGAAAAGAGATATTATCACACCAGATACAGATGGGTGCATACCACTATGCTCAACTATAAATGAGGTGTTGAATGTGACAACGAGTGAGCAGTATGTAATCACAAAATAGAATAACATAAGTTTTGAGATTATCGCCTTGTTGATATGCTTTTGGCGGTTTTGTGCACCTGCCTCTGGCTCTGGTGTTGTGGGGGTGCGGCGAATTATGGGTATGGCAATAAGCGTTACAATAGGTAGTAGATATACTATAAATGCAAGGTGCCACTCCTTGTTAGCTAAATATCCTGCAAGTGCTGTGGCAGCTACCAATGTCAGGTTGTTTATCGCTGAACTTATGCCAAGCTGCTTGACGCGGTTGTCGCCTGTAAAATAGTCGACTATAAGACCTGTGGATAATGGTATTATCATACCAGCACCTATGCCCATCACACCACCAATGATTATAAGCCACGTGATATCGCGCGTGAACATACACCCTACGCCACATAAGAAGAAAATGGCTGTGCCGATAGTGAGTATGCGTAGCTTATTTATTCTCACAGACCAATGTCCCGCAAGTAGCATAAATGGAATAATCATAAGTGATGGCAATGATTCGAGCATCTCTATCTCGAGTTCACCTGCTTTGGGAAATATTTTGTCAAGCTCTCCCATAATAGGTGAAACTGCAAGCCCTGGTAGAGATACAATTGCAGAAATTGACATTATGGCTATTAGAGAAATCAGTGGGATGCTACCTTTGCCTGTATCTATCTTCATAGTGTAATCTTTTCGGTTGTGTTGTGCAACCTTTATACCGAAGTGAGTTATCGTAATAAAAATACCCCTACGCTACGATAGCATAGGGGTATAAAGATGTAGTGATTTCTGCTTACTCCTTTACGCAACGTACAGGCATTGCATTGGCTCGTTTCATAGAGCGTGATGAGTCAAAGCCATTCAAAGTGCGAGTAGCACTATTTAGATCGAAGAACATAGCAACGCTGTTATCCCCGTCTGTTGAAGATGTCCAATAGTATCCAGCCCAAGGTATTGGACGAGTAGGATCATCGTTCACTATGTCAAGGCGACCATCAAGATAGTTTCTGCGACCTGCTGCCGCAAAGAAGAACTTGTTGCCGCTCTTTGTATCTTCAAGATGCCAGCCGTACATTGGCTGTGCAGCCTGCCAATCCATCTCATCGTCAACTGACGTTATTGTGAGTGAAGCATAAATCGAGCTATCTGGAACACGCCAGCCTGCGGGACAGGGGTCTTGATCAGTCTTATGTGTTGAGCTCCACAATGTGTCGTCGTGATGGCTATATAGCCAGTCGTAGCCATTGTCGGGATTGCCCAATATTATTGATACAGGGTTGGCGATACCCCACTCGGTAGTGCCACTCTCGGCAGATGATGCTACGTGCTTTAGCACAACGCTATCCTCCGAGGGAAGGTACATATGCTCATTGTCGTTGTAATCAAAGTTCCAATATCGCGGCCCGATAAAGGGGTCTTTACGTCCCCACTGATAGTACAGACCATACGAGCCCTTTATCTTGTCGTGGTCGCCATCTCCCTCGCTATTGCAGTCGGCGCCGAGGTTCAAGTTCATTAGTGTTTTGCCATTAAGATTGATGACCTCTGCGGTGGGATCACTGTTTGTAACCCATATATGCCAGCTCCATATAATCTCTCCCGCGGCATTGCGCGCACCAATGATAGCATTGCCAGGTGTAACCTTATTCAGAGGCTTGTCATCATCGTCAACTACTGTTTCAAGGTAGAATGATGCAACGCTGCCGCGCAGGTCAAGATACTTGATGAGATTTAGCTCCGACTCCCATAAAACCTCTACAGAGTGTGTGTCAAGTATGGTTGTGTTGCCACCGATATAGGGGTTGAACTTATATCGTGTTTCAGGCTTTGATGCAATGTAGCAGTTTGCAGGCGCAGATGTGTAGTCTACATCCTTGTTCTGCAAGATTGCAACATATATGCTAATGCTCATTGTCGTACCGATAGGGGTGTAGCACTTAAGCGATACTGTGCCATCTACCTCCTCCTCGTTATCGAATGTAGAGGGGGCTGTTACGGTGATGGTGCCTGCATACATATCAATATTATCAACCTTCCATCCCTTTGGTGTGGATGTTACGTCTATAGATGAAATATTGCTGGCATCAAAGTCTGTCGTGCCGCTCTGCCCAGGCATTGTGAGTAATATGCTCTCCGACGGAACAACAATAGAGTAAGTCTCCTCCTTGCTGCACGATATTGCAGCCATTGATAGGAGTACTGTGCAAAGTAGTGTGAAGCTACACAATCTCAATTTCATATATCTAAACTTTTATTTTTTTTCTTCTATTTTAACTCAACCTCGCTGATATTTACCGATATGTCAGAGAAGTTTTCTGAAAGTTTCTGTGACAATTGCTCTGCCTCGCTGTAATCGGTAAATGTGCCAATTACAAACATGCCACCAGCGCGTGATACTCGCTTGTCGGGAGCTTGTTGCGATATTATCGCATTCATCTCCTCGCTCAGAGCATCAGTCTCGATGTTTACCATATAACGCTTGCCGACAAGAGGTATTGCTTTGCTTGTGTCATTATCATTTTCTCCAATCTCCGTGAGATTTATCATCTCGCCATTATGCCAACGACAAATCTCTGGAGCCTTAAAGCCGAGCTTTTTTAGCTCTGTCTGTGCGTCTGCTGCCTCTTCGCGTGTGGCGTAGCCTCCTGCGTAGTAGCAGTACATATCCTTGTCATCGCGGTCAATGTATAGAGGTTTAACACCCTTAAATATCGACATCGACTGCTTTGCCTTAAATTTGCCGAGCAAGATGCGATATATTGTGCCACGCTCATATACCTTTAGCGTGGGAAGTGGGTTGTTGGAGTTATAGTAGTTAGTGCGACCAACGGTTATAGGCTCATAGTCAATAAAGAGACGACGCTCAATCTCTATAGGCTCGAGTCGATAGTCGGGCGTAGTGATGCAATCCTCTACCTCTGCGATAGAGTCTACCGCTTCCCATAGACTCATCTCACGAGCAAACTCAATCTCGTAATTTAACAACATCTGGCGACCTATAACATAGCGCATCAGAGCATCCGATATATAGACCCCCTTATTGTTGTTGCATCGCTGCTGTGTTTCGTTGTACTCGTCGGCTATACGGTCAAGTAGCTGGTGCCTACTGCGCTTCTCAAGGATGTAGCTATATGCGTAGTACTTGGTGTCAAGTAGTTCGCTCCAGTAACTTGCTATTGTTTGGTCTATGTTATTTAGCTTGTCGCGTAGCGTGTGGTATTTTGTGAATATAGAGTCTGCTACAGCCTCGCTCTTCTCTGCCATATACTCTTCGGCTGTCGTGCGCAGGAGTCGATAGGTAGAGGCGTAGTTGTGACTCTCATCTAAAAGTGTCTGCTCGTATGTTTGTACATCAAGCAACTTGCTGTACTCTTCATTTGACAGAGACTCTTTGAAGATGTCGTTATGGAGCAAGAAACGTGCGCTATCGTGCTGCTCCGACTCTATATTGTCGATTTCAACTTCGGTTATGCCATTTCTAATAGCATCATATAACCACTTTTGCTCGATAACATTAATGCGGCTAATAACCAGACTACGCTGCGAGCGTATACCCTTGATCTGCTCCTCTAAATCAATGATCTCTGCCGAGTATTTTTTGCTTTCGGTCATCGAGGGCCTATGTATGTATAGCTGTCGTCGAGCATTGTCGATACGCTCTGTTAAGGACTCCTCTTGTGCTTGAAGCTGCTGGTTGCGCACCATAAGTTCTTGGTGCTCGCTCTTCTCGTTAAGACGTACAGAGTCTTGCTGCTGTGCGCTGGCGGGCATCGCACAGCATAGAGCTGTCGTAATGGTTATCAGTATCAGTGTATATCTCTTTATAACTACCATAAACAAATGTGTTATTGTGATGGCTACCTCCAAGATCGAATGAAGAAGAGTTGGATAAAACCGAAAATCTCCAAACGACCAACAAGCATAAGTATTGTAGATGTTAGCTTGAGTATAGCTGGCAAATCAGCATAGTTGTTCATCGAGCCAACCTCACCGAAGCCTGGGCCGACATTGCTTATGCAGGCGATAGAGGCTGTAAATCCCGTAAGCAGATCACACCCAAACATTGTATAGATGATAGCACCTACAAGTACAAGCATTATATATGCCACGATATAGGTCATAACAAGGCTTAAGATGCCCTCGTCACGTACCGAGCCATCAATCTTCGTACGTATTATCGCGTTGGGGTGTTGCTGGAGCTTTATGCGGCTATGGATGACCTTTGCCGAGATAAGCAATCTATCCACCTTCATACCGCCAGATGTAGATCCAGCACAACCGCAAATCACAGAGCAGAATATAAGCAATACAATAGCCAATGATGTCCATGTATTGGTGTCAGCGGTAGCAAATCCCGATGTTGTGGTAAAGCTGACGACCTGAAAAGCAGAGTGGCGCAACGACTCTCCGATGGTTGAGTATATGTCGCCAAAGTATAGGCTAACGGCAATGATTAAGGTGATGATAGCCATCATGCCAATATAAATTCGCACAACCTCTGAGTGGAAAATGTTGTTTTTGCGACCTGTTATAGTGGCATACAGCACGCCAAAGTGGATACCCGATATAGCCATTGCTGCAATCATAATACTCTCGATTGCAGCACTATCAAAGAAGGCTATAGAGGCATTCTTTGTACTGAAACCACACGTGCCGCAGGCCGACATAGCGTGATTAAGAGCATCAAACCAACACATACCTGCATACTTAAGTAGCACGGTGGTAATTACCGTCATACCAACATACACCATTGCAAGGATGCGGATGATAACCTTTGAGCGATAGTGAAAGTTGTCTTTGGCGATTGACGATAGCTCAACGTTTGAGAGCATATGGCGGCTACGTCCCATTGATGGAAGGATGACAAGTGCGAACATTACAACGCCTATACCTCCAATCCAGCACGATGCAGATCGCCAGAAGAGCAGACCTCGTGGCAAGAACTCTATGTCGTTGAGGATGGATGCTCCTGTGGTGGTAAAGCCCGACACACTCTCAAACCACGCGTTCATTGGAGTAAACTCGCCACCCCATATCAGGTATGGGAACATACCTACAATACAAGCGACAAGCCACGAGCCAACAACAATGCCGTAGCCCTCTTTAGGTTTAATCTCCTCAACATCCTCAACAAAAATTAGCGGAAAAACACCTAATAATGCTGTCAGGAACGATGATAGAAGTAGTGGATAAAATCCAGAGTCGTAGTCATTAATGAGTGATATACCAGCAGACGCTAACATGAATGCTGCAATGAATTGCAACACCATGCCAATATAGCGTATGACGACATTGATTCTCATTTTTATCTGCGCTTTGTTTATTAGCCCTAATTAAGTTTGTCGATTAGCTTAATGATGTTATCGCGTAACGACACCATCTCGTCTCGACAAGGTATAGTCTTGTCGAATGGAGATTTGTAGGTTATATAATCCTCTAAATTCTTGTTGATGCGCATTATGGGGTTGACAAGATATGACCTCATAAAGTAGTAGAGCATAAGCACAACCACAAGCATCACTATAAGTGATATGAATACAGGTGTCACTGCGCGGCGTGCGGTGTTACTCAAGCGGTTTACGCTGGGGCCAAGAGAGCTGTTTGCGCCAGTCATAAAACGGGTAATCTGGCGCGATACGTTCATATATTCTGCCTTGTAATTATCGGCATACCATATCTGGGTATTGATGGGCGTTAGTGAATCATACTGCATCTGCTCCAAAATGCGCATGTGCACACGCTTGTCTAGGTAGTCTTGTGCCAATGCGTTGATATTTTTGGCACTTGTCAGAAGCGAGTCGACAGAGGATGTGTTCTCGGTAGATGCCAATCTGTCGTATGCAGCTCGTGTGGTAGTAGAGAGATGCTCAATGGAGTTGATACATCTGATGCGGTGATCTTCGCTATTATCGCCAACTACTGCCATATATATCATAGCATCATTCTGCTCGTTGAGCGCAGATATCATTTCGCCAGCAAGCTCAACGTTTAGCTTACTTGCAAGAAGTATCTCTTCGGTGTCGTGGCTGACACGTTCCAACTCAAGAAGAGAGGTGGCTCCCGAGAAGAAGAGCAAAAGTATAATGCTCAAAAACGATGCACGCACACGGCGTGGCAGTGAGTTTATGGCGAAGAAACCCTTTTTTTTCTGTAGAGACATAGGCTGTCGTACTATTACGATTAATTCGGACAAAAGTAATACTTTTGTGTGAATTATCCAACTATTTCACCTCGAATATCTCCATCGTCGTCAAGCTCAATAAGACGGACGCGGCAAATGGTATTGATTTTAGATGTGTCGTATGCGACTCTTACACGTAGGTAGTTGTCGGTGTATCCGAGCATATCTCCCTCTCGGTCAGTGCTCTCAAATAGTACATCGCGCTCTGTGCCCAAATATCTTGTGGAGAATTCTCTGTGTAGTCTATCGCTTAATGCCTCAAGACGCTCCACACGCTCTGTGGCGATTCTCGACTGCACTTTGTTGGGCATACTCACAGCGGGTGTGCCTGGGCGCTCCGAGAATGGGAAGATATGTAGGAATGATGCTCCGACCTCCTCTAATAGGTTGTATGTCTCCATAAACTCCTCCTCACCCTCGCCTGGAAAACCTACGATGACATCAACGCCGAGAAAAGCGTCGGGCATAAGTGATCGTATTTTGCGAATACGGTCACGGTATTTGTCAGCGGTGTAGCGGCGACGCATAAGTCCGAGTATGCGTGTTGAGCCGCTCTGTAGTGGAATGTGAAAGTGAGGAACAAATTTAGGTGATACGGCGCACAACTCTATTATCTCGTCTGTTATAAGGTTTGGCTCTATGCTTGAAATGCGGTATCGCTCAATGCCATCAACCTTGTCGAGTGCACGCAATAGGTCGATAAAACTCTCGCCTGTGGTGCGTCCAAAATCGCCAGTGTTGACACCCGTGATAACAATCTCTTTTTGTCCTGCTGCTGCAATCTCTTCAGCCTCTTTTACAATGTCGCTGATTGGCATATTGCGGCTTGATCCACGGGCATAGTGAATGGTGCAGTAGGCGCACTTATAGTCGCAGCCATCTTGTACCTTGAGGAATGAGCGCGTACGCTCGCCTGATGAGTATGCCGCAAAGAAGCGTGTGAGGTTTTCTACGGAGCAGCTATATACCTCCGCCTTACCCCTGTTTTGCAGCTCAACTACTCGACGATATAAATCTCCTTTATCATTATTGCTCAATACAATATCTACACCTTCTATATTGGCAATATCATTCGGTTTTAGCTGTGCATAACAGCCTGTTACAGCTATAATAGCATTGGGGTTGCGTCGGTGTATTTTGCGTATTATATTTCGGCATTTTTTGTCAGCGTGCTCGGTCACAGAGCAGCTATTAATAACGGCTACGTCGGTAGGCTCCGATGGCTCAACGCGGCGGTATCCACCACGCTCAAACTCGCGAGCCAGTGTAGATGACTCGGAGAAGTTGAGCTTGCAGCCCAACGTATGAAAACTTACTCGTTTTTCGCTCATTTATTTGCGTTTTACGTCGTTAATATCAAAAATCATGGGCGAAGTTACAAAAAGTTTTTGTCTAATCGCGAAAAAAAAGTAAATTTGCACGTTTATCATATAAACGTAAATTGTAAGATGCTCTCCATAATAAAAGATATATTTATGTATGACTTCCTGCTGTATGCACTTATAGCTTGTGTGCTATCGGGTGTAACGTGCGGTGTGGTAGGTAGTTATATCGTGGCTCGACGTATGGTTTTTTTGAGTGGAGGCATTACTCACGCCTCTTTCGGAGGTCTGGGTATTGCGCTTTATGCAGGTGTTAGCCCTGTTGCTGGAGCGTTGCTTTTTGCGTCGCTGTCGTCTGTGGGTATCGAGTTTGCATCTCGTCGTGGTCGTATAAGGGAGGACTCTGCTGTAGGTATTATGTGGTCTGTGGGTATGGCTATAGGCGCACTATTTATGTCGCTTCGTCCAGGGTATGCAACAGATTTAACAAGCTATCTATTTGGAAATATCCTCCTTGTTGAGCAGCAGGATATTCTGTATCTCGCGTTGTTGACAATATTTATTGTGGGCGGCTCGGTTGTGTGGTTACGTCAGTTGATGTTTCTCACATTTGATGAAGACTATGCGCGTAGTCAAAATATCCCTGTTGTCGTAGTGTCATACGTGATGGCGATTGTTGTCGCTGTTACTATTGTGCTGTCAATAAAGGTAATGGGCATTATTTTACTGCTATCGCTACTTACCATACCTGCTGTTGTAGCTAACACTATTACAAAGGACTATCGTGCCATAGTTATTATAGCTGCCATAGTTGCAGTGCTAGGTAATATCTTCGGTTTTGTTGTAAGCTATCATTTCGACTTGCCCACAGGAAGTTGCATCATATTTATACTTACATTTGCGCTTATTTGTGTAAAACTTTTAACTTTGTACCGTAATAGACGACCTTGTAGATGAAAAAGATATATAAACTGATACTTAAGGCGTATATAGGGCCTCTGGTCATCACATTCTTCATCGTGCAGTTTGTGCTGATGATGAACTTTGTATGGCGTTATATCGACGAGCTTACGGGTAAGGGACTCGACGTTAGTACTATCGTTGAGCTGCTAACTTGCGCTACAATAAATATGGTGCCTATGGGTCTACCGTTGGCTCTGTTGCTGTCGGCAATTATGGCGTTAGGTAATCTTGGCGAGAGCTATGAGCTGCTGGCGATGAAGTCGGCGGGTATGTCGTTGACACGCATATTGAAACCACTACTTGTTGTGGTTTCGCTTATATCTGTCGGTAGTTTCTTCATCTCTAACAACCTCGTCCCTTATGCCAATGAGCGTATGTACGAGATATTGTTTGATATACGTGAGCAACGTCAGGATATGGAGTTCAAGGATGGAATGTTCTTTAACGGTATTCCCAATATGAGCATCCGTGTAGGACACCAAAACAGGGATACAAAGCTCCTTACTGATGTGCTAATCTTCGATACGCGTGCCCAAAATGGAGATATGACAACAACCATTGCCGATTCAGGCTATATTCGTATGTCAGATGATAAGAGCTTCCTTTATATCACGCTCTTCAATGGTCAAACCTATGAGCATACGCGTAGCACGCAATGGTATGATCGTAACACTATGCGTGAACACAGATTTGAGCGTCAGGATGGCACTTTTCCTGTGGATGAGGTCGGAGCAACAAGCGATATGTCGCGTCAGTTTACCGAGTCGCAGACGCGAAATATGGTGGAGCTTGAGGAGTTGATGGACTCGCTAAACATCCTTATTGAGCGCAGTACGTTGGCATCGTATAAGCCATTGTTGAGTGACCGAATATTTGTGCGCGATACGACAATTTTGCCTAATGATAGTATTGCGGTATTTATAGACCGCACCGCCTTCCGCGAAGTTAATGTTTATGACTCGATTGAGAATCTTTCTACGCGAGACCGTGCGCGTATCATCAACTCGGCGAGCAATGAGGCGCGTTCTTCGCGTGGCGCATACTCCTATGACGAGCAATCGTCAAAGGTGGCTCTTACGCAGTTGTATCGTTCAGAGAATGAGTGGCATCGTAAGCTGACACTGCCGATATCTATCTTGGTATTCTTTATGATTGGCGCACCGCTTGGTGCTATCATTCGTAAGGGTGGCTTCGGTACTCCGATTGTTATATCTGTGATATTCTTCGTTGTCTATTACATCATCAGCCTCTCGGGCGAGAAGATGTCAAAGGAGGGTACGTGGGATGCGCTCTATGGTATGTGGCTCCCAATATTTGTGCTCACGCCATTGGCGATATATCTTACTTACAAGGCGACAAACGATACCTCTCTTCTCGATTTCGATTGGTACGATGTGCGTATACGTAAGATGCGTCGCAAGATATCAAAGCAGTGGCATAAGTGGTTTGGTAAAAGAGAAAAAAATAAGCATAACACAAAATAATGAGTGCTAAAGATATACGCATAGTATTTATGGGTACCCCCGAGTTCGCATCAACATCGCTGAAGCGACTTGTTGCAGAGGGGTATAATATTGTGGCTGTTGTCACTACACCAGATAAGCCTGCAGGTCGTGGGCAGAAGATGCATCAGAGCGATGTTAAGGTGACTGCCGAGCAGCTGGGACTTCCCGTGCTCCAGCCCGAGAAGTTACGCGATGAGAGCTTTTTGCAGGCTTTGCGCGACTTGCAGCCAGATTTGGGCATTGTCATTGCTTTTCGTATGTTGCCTGAGGTGGTGTGGTCAATGCCACTTATGGGTACGTTTAACCTACACGCATCTCTGCTGCCACAGTATCGCGGTGCAGCACCAATTAACTGGGCAATCATTAATGGCGAGAAGCGCACGGGTGTAACTACCTTCTTGCTTAATCACGAGATTGACAAAGGTGCTATCATTGAGCAACAAGCCATTGATATTCTCCCAGAGGATAATATTGGAACACTCTATGATAAACTGATGAATATTGGCTCGGAGTTGGTTGTTAAGACTGTCGACAAGCTTGTGGATGGTAACTATACCACCATTGAGCAGATGCATATTGACGAGAGTACGCTTAAGCCCGCTCCGAAGATATTTAAGGATGACTGCCGTGTTAATTGGTCGTGTGCGGGTGAGAGCATAATAAACCTTATTAGGGGATTGTCACCATATCCTGCTGCGTGGTCGCCACTTTATAAATCTGGCGAGGAGTGTGGCTCAATAAAGATATTTACGGCTTATGCTGTAAAGGGCGAGTTTGGTGGTAATGTGGGCGATGTTGTCACAGATGGACGAAGCAAGTTGGGTGTGCGTTGCGGTGATGGCGTTGTCTATATTGAGGAGTTGCAGATGGCAGGAAAACGCCGTATGGCTGTTAGTGATATGCTGCTTGGATGGCGTGATGTTGCGGAGTGTCGCTTCGCGCAGTAAGATATTAACCTAACTCATAGAGAACTATTATAGCGTGAGAAACCTTATTGTAACCATATTTCTATTCTGTGCAGTGTTGTGCAGTACGGAGCGCGCAAATGCGCAGATTTACGCCAAGCTAAATGGCGTGTATGCGTGTGTCGGTGTTATCAACCCACAGGTGGAGTTTCGTCTATCGAAGCACTCTGCGTTCCAAACAGAGTTTGTCTATTCTCCGTGGGAGTCTATTAATGGACATCCATTTGTCTTTGGTATCTTTATGAATGAGTACCGCTACTTCCTTAAGGAGACTAACTCTGGTTTCTATTTTGGTGCAAATGGTGGTATGATGACCTTTAGGATGTCGAAGCCAGAGTTTAGTAATGGCTCGTTACACTTCCAAAATCGCTATTGCAAGGGCTATGGATATATGTTTGGTCTTTGTGCGGGATATGAATATAAGTTTGCCAAACGTTGGATACTTGATCTCTTTTTCGGATACTCATTTATGGAGAGTTGGTATAATGGTTACTCAATGGAGGGCGAGATACATATGAACCCTCATCGTCCCGATTGGAAGCAGCCTAAATACCCCGATCCGTTTAATGGCTCGTCAGAGTGGTTGCCAAATAAATTTGGACTCTCCATTGGCTTTCTTATCTTCGACCCCGATAAACAACGTAAATAGGGTAGAGATGGATTGAAACAAATAGGTGTTAGCACAAGCTAACACCTATTTGCTTTATTATACAATAAACTTTAGAAATAGAACTTGAAGCCTACTTCCGCGTTGCTTAATAGGCTGTAGTTTACGTTGTGAATATGGTACTTTGTGTTGAGGAAATCTGCCTGCTCTTCGTCGTTAGTGAGGTAGGTGTATTGGAGTGAGCCGAGGCTGATATGCATCGCAAAGCGACTTGAGGGGCGGAACTCTACCGAGAAGGGCTGCAACTCGGCAATCGCACCAAGTGTTGTGACGGTGTATGTATCCTCGCCAGGGATATCCTCGCTTGCTGCGCCATAAACAAAGCCAGCATTGAGTCGTGGAGTGTAATAAAATCTGTCGGCAAGTCTTACATAATATGAAATTCCTGGTGTGATGGTAAGAGTGTGAGTTAGCTCCTTTGTTGAGAAGGTGTCTAATATCTCGATTCTTGATGATGACAGACCATAGCTTACATTTGCAGAAATTAGGAGGTTGTTTGCAACAAAGTAGCCATACTCCAGACCTACCGAGAATTGATGTGATCCTGGAACTTTGCTTGTCTCGTCATAATCGAAGATGTCGCTATCTACATCAACAGATGTTACTGTGTGCCCAGTCGAGTATCCAGCATTAAAACCAAAGTAGCTCTCGCCTCTCTGCTGTGCTGATGCCACAGTTGTTGAAACCAAAATAATCGTAAAAATAATTAAAGCTCTCTTCATTTTTTGTATTGTTTTTAGGTTAATTATATGACAAATATAGGCATTTTTGTTTAATGTTCAAAAATATCTTTAGAAAAGTGAGCCTTTTGCATAATTTATCTATCACACGAAAGGGCAGATCTCTATTTATCCGCCCTATTTCGTGTACAACCTTCTACTTTGCTGCCTGAATTATCTCAATCTTTGCGCTTTCGTTAAAGCTATTTGCGATGATGTATGCTCGTCGCTCATATCCTGTTTCATTTGGCTCGATTGTGATATCAATGCCCTGTTGCCAGCAGGCGAGGGCACGTGTAGCATCCTCAAACTGGTTTATTACCTTGTTGAGCTTAATCCAACCCTCTGTGGGATAGAGATCGCCATTCTCCTCGTCTATCGACCAATTATTACCCTTGAAGTCAAATGTAACATTGTCGATACCAGTAGAGTTTACAGCAACAACAACCTGACCACCCTCGGCATTAACCGCCATATTCTCTGCTTCAAATTCGATCTTCGCCTTGTCCCACTCCTTGTCAAAGATAGTTTTCTCGCAGCTAACCATACCTATTGCCATTATGGCAAACATTATAAATACAATCTTTTTCATAGTTTTATCCTTTTATTAATTACCTATTTATTCTGTTCTACTTTAACAGTATCATATTTCTTCCCACAATATATTTCGATATGTAGTTTGCGCGATTTCCCCGTAGTATTAGGTTCGGCTACGACCTTTACATCTGTGCCATTGTCGGTATACTCTATTTTCAGCCACTCGTAAGTGCTGCAATAGGTGTTGTCGGTTTTGCTAATCTTGCCTTGGTTGCCATTATTATAGTTGTGAATATTGGCGTGGCTGATAAAGGAAAAATCAAGCGACGACGAACTTACTATCTCCTCTCCTCCAATGTTTGAGAATGTAATGCTGGTTGGGAACCCCATTTCTACTTTGTCATATTCGCAAGAGGTAATAGTGGATGCTCCAATGATAATCATTAGAAAATAAATTAACTTTTTCATACTACTGTAATGTTTAATTTATTTACTCCAACGCTATATGTATTTTGCCTGCGTCACCCACAATTCTATGTGACCCATCTTCAAAGATAATATCAACTCGAATTAGTTGGTCTGTAATCTCTGCATTAAGGCTTGCTACACCCTCTGTTTTACCGTTAATGTCTGCCGTTATGTCCTCTATTGATAGCGTAACCGTATCTTCAAGAGTGATTTTGCTATTCTCGAACTTACCATCAATATCATCTATTCTAATACACCACGCCTTGTCGACTGTCTCCGAAGAGATGGTTATCCTATAGTTATCCTTTACTTCGTTGTAGTGCATCTCAATATATGTATTTAATACAGCCGATGTAGTGGCGTTACTATATGTCAATGCCCCATTGTAATACCCAGCATTAGGAAATAGATTCATTTTGTTATTCTCTCCTAAATCTACTTCGTTTGGTTCACAGGCTATTGCGGCAAGCATCATTGCAAATAAGAAAAATAATTTTTTTGATTTCATAGATTAATTGTTTATGTGTGTAACTAATATTTCTCCTTTCGTATTGCAAAATTACAATGTAGAGTAGCTCATAACCAAATTTTTTAGGCTTAAAGTTTTCACGATTGTCTTTGTAAGTAATTGATTATCAGTACTATGAAAAATGTAGAATTGCCGATTTTTCATCTTGTTGATTATAAGATAGTTACGTATGGTGTAAAATGTGAACTATGAAAAATTTGTAAGATATTGATATTTAGTATTTTACACGGATAGCGGTTGTTGTTTTGAAGAAATACAAAGATTAGAGTAAATTTATTCATTATTTTGCTTGCTAATAAGCAAAAAAAGGAGCTGTCGCAACATTTAAGTTGGACAGCTCCCCACGTCGTTAGTGACGATGTTGTTATTTTGCTTTTGACTCGCAGTATACGCAGCGCATAATACCTAGCTCTATGGGTGACTCCTCGAAACGAGGACGCACAGGCTCAAGGTTTGAGATGCAGACGGGGTTTGGACACTTGCATCCTGCAATTGCCTTGCCCTCGGGCTGCGCAAATATACGTGCGGGGTCGTTCTGCCACTCGAGTAGCTTAAGAATAAGAGCCATACGCACGAACTTACCATTCTCCACCTGGCGGAAGTATGCAGCACGCGGGTCAGCATCAACATCAATAGCTATCTCGTTTACACGAGGCAGCGGGTGTAGGACTGCCATTCGGCTCTTGGCACCTCGCATCTTCTGGCTATCAAGGATAAAGCAATCCTTTACGCGCTCATACTCCTCCAAATCGGTGAAACGCTCCTGCTGGACACGTGTCATATAGAGAATGTCAATGTCAGCGATAACGCTCTCGATGTCATTAGACTCACGATACTCGATATTGTGGCGATCGCATACATCGCGCTTGATATAGTCGGGCAGAGCCAACTCGGGAGGTGAGATAAGCACCAAACGAGTATTCTCGTAGCGCGCCATTGCCTTGATAAGAGAGTGAACGGTACGACCATACTTGAGGTCACCAACAAGACCTATGGTGAGGTTGTTTAGTGTGCCTAACTCGCGTTTGATGGTAAGTAGGTCGGTCATCGTCTGCGTAGGGTGGCTATGGCTGCCGTCGCCTGCGTTAATAATCGGTGTGCGCGACACCTCTGTTGCTGCAAGCGGAGCACCCTCAACTCTATGGCGCATAGCGATAATATCGGCAAAGCAGTTGATAACCCTTACTGTGTCCTGAACGGTTTCGCCTTTCGATACAGATGATGAGCGAGCATCGGCAAAGCCGATAACATTGCCGCCAAGTTCCATCATAGCTGATGTAAAGCTGAGGCGTGTGCGAGTACTCGGCTCATAGAAGAGTGTTGCGAGCTTCTTGCCGCGGCAAACTTCGCTATATTTTTCGCGATTGGCGATAATATCCTCTGCCAAGGCGATAATCTCGGATATCTCCTGTACAGACAGGTCGGTTGGGTCAATCAAATGCTTCATTTTATATGCTATATATTAATATAGGTATTGTGTTGCAATACCAGTTATATACTCTTATTATTTAATCCAGCTCTCGTCAGAGGGGTTGTTACGGAACTTCAACACACGCTCCTTATCCTCAGGCTTGATATAACCCTCGTCAGCTGCAACCTCTACAAGTGCGTCAAGATTTGAGAGCGAGTAGTTCTTTGCATTTGCTGCTGCAAGGCGATCAAGACCCTTCTGCATGCCGTAGGTGAAGATGCTTACAATACCAAGAACATCAGCACCAGCTGCGCGTAACGCCTCAACAACCTCTATGCAGCTACCTGCAGTTGAGATTAGATCCTCGACAACCACAACCTTCTGACCCTTCTCGAGCTTACCCTCAATTTGGTTGCCACGACCGTGATCCTTTGAGCCTGAACGAACATAGCCCATAGGTAGATTGAGAATTGTTGCTGTAATTGCTGCGTGAGCAATACCTGCTGTCGAAGTACCCATAAGTACCTCTACCTCTGGGTAGTGTTTGCGGATAAGTTCAGCCAAGCCATCCTCAACGTGATTGCGCACCTCGGGGGCTGTAAGCGTGAGACGGTTGTCGCAGTAGATGGGGCTCTTAATACCACTTGCCCAAGTGAAGGGCTGCTCGGGACGCAAAAATACTGCGCCAATAGATAAAAGGTCTTTTGCTATCTGCTTCTCCATAGTATTCTGTTATTTTGTGTTTATTAAATATTACTCAGTTACTCCTCGCCGACAAACTCCTTAAGGCAACGCTCGTATGCCGCAACCGGATCATCGGCAGCTGTGATAGGACGACCAACAACAATGAAGTCCGAGCCAATCTCACGAGCCTTCGCGGGTGTTGTAACGCGTACCTGATCGCCAATGTCGCCATCTGCAAAGCGAACACCAGGAGTAATCGTCATAAACTCCTTGCCACAAGCCTTCTTAACCATTGCAGCCTCCAGTGGCGAGCATACAACGCCGTCAAGACCTGCAGCCTTGGTGTTCTCGGCATACTTAACAATGGTATCATTGATAGAGGCGTTAATAAGCAACTCATTCTGCATACGCTCCTCTGAAGTTGAGGTAAGCTGTGTTACTGCAATAAGCATAGGGCGTGTGCCATCTTCACGTGTTAGACCCTCGATAGCAGCCTTCATCATATCAATAGTACCTGCTGCGTGAACGTTGGTCATATCGACATCAAGGTTGCGCAAAACAGACATCGCCTTCTTAACAGTATTTGGAATATCGTGTAGCTTGAGATCGAGGAAGATACGATGACCGCGAGCTTTAATAGTACGAACAATCTCGGGACCCTCGGCATAAAAGAGCTCCATACCAATCTTCACAAATGGCTTACGCCCTGTGAACTTGTCCAAAAAGTTAAGTGTCTGCTCCTTGCTGCTGAAGTCGCAGGCAATGATTACATCTCGTTTACTCATATTAGGTGTAATTAAAGTTATTTTACAATTCCGATAATGTCGCTCAAACGTTCTATGCCAAGGCGAGCCATCTCTTCAGGAAGCGACTCAACGATATGCTTTGAGGCGTATGGGTCACGCAGATTAGCAGCACCGACCTGAACGGCTGTAGCACCTGCCATCATCATCTCGATAACGTGAGAAGCATTGCTTACGCCACCACAGCCCATTACAGGAATGTTACAAGCGTTTGCCACCTGATAAACCATACGCACAGCAACGGGGAATATTGCATCACCCGAGAACCCACCCATCTTATTTGCAATAACAGGCTTGCGGCGCATAGTGTCAATGCGCATACCAAGCAATGTATTGATAAGGCAGATACCGTCGGCACCAGCATCCTCGCAAGCACGTGCTATGGATACAATGTCTGTTACGTTGGGGCTGAGCTTGATGAATACAGGCTTTGTTGTAACTGCCTTCACTCGACGTGTTACCTCTGCCGCAGACTCGGGCTGTGTGCCAAAACTCATACCTCCATTATGTACGTTGGGGCAAGAGACGTTGACCTCGATAATCTCCACCTGCTCCTCTTTGTCGATTTTAGCGCAACACTCCTCATACTCCTCGAGCGAAAAGCCGCTGATATTGGCAACGATAGGTTTGTGGAAGATTTGACGTAGGTGGGGTAGCTCCTCGGCAATCACTTTGTCGATGCCAGGATTCTGCAAGCCCACAGAGTTAATCATACCAGCCTCGCACTCTGCAATACGTGGAGTGGGGTTGCCAAAACGAGCATCACGTGTTGTGCCCTTAAATGATATAGCACCGAGGCAATCTAAATCATAGTACTCTGCAAATTCTCGACCAAAACCAAAGGTGCCACTTGCAGGAATGATAGGGTTGTCGAGCTTGACACCGCACAGCTCAACAGATGTGTCGTAGTGCTTTACCATATTATCTCTTCGCGTTTAAGTACGGGGCCATCTTTGCAGATACGCTTGTTTCCATACTTTGTTTTACAAGAACAGCCCATACAGGCACCAAATCCACATCCCATACGCTCCTCAAAGCTGAACTCTGCAGGAGCCTCCGTAACATCGTAGAGTGCCTTGAGCATAGGTAGCGGGCCACACGAGTAGATGTAGTCATGCTCGACCTCCATCTCACGTATAACATCGGTAACAAACCCCTTGACACCTACCGAGCCATCGACAGTCGAGCAGTATACATCTGCGCCCAATGCCTTGAACTCGTCATAGTAGAAGAGCTCATCCGCTGTATTGAAACCGATGATAACAGATGGCTTCTTGCCCTCTGCAATAAGTCGCTTGCACAAATTATACATCGGAGGCACACCGACACCACCACCAACAAGCAATGGGTGCTTGGCATTGTTGTCTGTAGAGAATCCATTGCCAAGACCTGTGAGAATATCGAGCTTCGCGCCAGGCTGCATCGCTTTCATCTGCTCTGTGCCACGACCTACCACCTTGTATATAATGGTAATGGTGGTATTATCATAATCAGCAACAGATATAGGACGACGCAAGAATTTACCCTCGAGCTCGATATTTATAAACTGTCCAGAGCGTGTGATATACTGCGTGTCACCCTCTAACACCATACGGTAGACCGCAGGTGTTAGTGGGGCATTGCTAATTATTGTGTAAATATTCTTCTTATACATTACTCTGCGTCTATTGTTGATACGCCCAGCGTGATCTCCTCCAGCACATCAAGAAGCACGCTTACTGTCTCCAATGCGGTGAAGATTGTTACGTTGTTCTCAACGGCGCAGCGACGTATATCGTAGCCATCAAGACGTGAGCTATGCTGGTTGATATCAATGGTGTTTATAACATAGTTGACGTGTCCCTTGCGCAGTGACTCAAATATCTCTGTTGAGCCCTCGCTGAGCTTTTTCAGGCAGCGTGTGCGGATGCCATTCTCTCGCAAGAACTTTGTGGTACCACTCGTAGCCTCAATATTGAAGCCAAGTTCATAGAAGCGACGAATGAGAGGCAGTGCACGCAGCTTATCGGCATCGGCGATAGAGACGAAGATTGTACCATAGTTGACGATGGTCATACCTGATGACTGCAACGACTTATACAGCGCACGGCGCAATGATGAGTCGTAGCCAATAGCCTCGCCTGTAGACTTCATCTCGGGAGAGAGGTATGAGTCAACGCCACGAATCTTGGCAAATGAGAAGGCGGGAGTCTTAACATACCAACGCTTCTTCTCCTCTGCTATAATCGTTGTTACACCCTGCTCTTTGAGGCTCTTGCCAAGCATCACATTTGTAGCGATTTTTGCCATATGTACGCCTGTAGACTTCGACAAGAAGGGCACGGTACGTGATGAACGTGGGTTAACCTCAATTACATATACCATATCGTTGCTGTCGGCAATGAACTGAATGTTATAAAGACCAATAATGCCGATCTCTTTACCCAAACGAATAGTGTAGTCGATGATAGTATCCTTAACTTTCTGGCTTACGCTGAATGTGGGATATACGCTGATTGAGTCTCCAGAGTGGATACCCGTGCGCTCAACGTGCTCCATAATACCAGGAATGAAGACATCGCAACCATCACATATTGCATCCACCTCAAGCTCCTTACCCATAATATACTTGTCGACAAGTACGGGTTGATCCTCGTTAATCTCAACAGCATTCTTGAGGTAGTGGCGCAGAGCCTCCTCATTAGAGACAATCTGCATAGCGCGACCACCAAGCACGTAGCTGGGACGAACCAATACAGGATAGCCGATACGCTCGGCTGCCGCAACACCGCGCTCGATGTCAGTAATAGCCTCTGCCTCTGGCTGCGGGATGCCTGCACGACGCATAATAGCCTCAAAGCACTTTCTATCCTCAGCGTTGTTAATAGCCTCGATGCCTGTGCCGATAATATTTATGCCAAGGTCAGAGAGTGGCTTGGCAAGGTTGATAGCGGTCTGACCGCCAAGTGATACAACAACACCATTGGGCTTCTCGAGCTCAATAACATTCATCACATCCTCAACGGTAAGAGGCTCAAAGTAGAGCTTGTCGCTGATAGTGTAGTCTGTAGATACAGTCTCGGGGTTATTGTTGATGATGATAGCCTCATAGCCAGCCTCACGTATTGCCCAGATGGCATGAACAGTAGAGTAGTCAAACTCGACACCCTGACCAATACGAATAGGGCCAGAGCCAAGTACAACAATCTTCTGACGATTGCTCACAATTGACTCATTCTCCTGCTCATAAGTAGAGTATAGATAGGGAACCTCTGACTCAAACTCTGCGGCGCAGGTGTCAATCATCTTATATACGGGGAAGATATTATTCTGCTTACGTAGCAGGAATACCTCGCTCTCGGTCATCGACCAGCACTGACCGATAAATTTATCGCTGAAACCTATACGCTTTGCATCGTAGAGCACCTCTGCACTTCGAGGATTCTCGCGTACAGTCTTCTCCATCTCGACAATATTTTTAATCTTCTCCAAGAAGAAGAGGTCAATCTTTGTATTGTCGTATACGTGCAGCAAGTCTACGCCACGACGGATAAGCTCGGCGATACCGTAGAGACGGTCATCTGTGCCTTTGCGAATATATGCCAGGATGCCCTCAACTGACATCGTGTCGAACTTCTTATGGTAGATATGGCAAACACCTGTTTCGAGTGAACGAACAGCCTTCAATAAACCCTCCTCAAAGGTGCGACCGACGCTCATAACCTCTCCCGTAGCCTTCATCTGTGTACCAAGCTCATTGCTTGCGTCGCTGAACTTATCGAATGGGAAACGGGCAACCTTTGTTACAATGTAGTCCAATGTAGGCTCAAAGCTTGCAGGGGTGTTAGCGATGTTAATCTCGTCGAGAGTCATACCCACAGCAACCTTTGCTGTAACACGTGCAATAGGGTAGCCACTCGCCTTTGAAGCAAGTGCTGATGAGCGGCTCACGCGAGGGTTAACCTCAATGATATAGTATTTAAATGATAGCGGATCGAGCGCAAACTGAACGTTACAACCACCCTCGATTTTGAGGGCACGGATAAGCTTGAGAGCACTCAAACGCAACATCTGATACTCCTTGTTGGCAAGAGTCTGGCTCGGAGCAACAACTATAGAGTCGCCAGTGTGAATACCCACAGGGTCGACATTCTCCATTGAACAGATGGCGATAGCTGTATCCTTCTTATCGCGCATAACCTCGAACTCAATCTCCTTGTAACCCTTGATGCTCTTCTCGACAAGCACCTGATGGATTGGCGAGAGAGCAAGAGCGTTGCGCATAATGTCTCGCAACTCTTCCTCATTGTCGGCAAAACCACCACCTGTACCGCCAAGCGTAAATGCGGGGCGAAGTACTACTGGGTAGCCAATCTCCTTGGCAGCCTCGACACCCTCCTCAATAGAGTTGGTGATGCGTGAAGGGATGACAGGCTCGCCAATACGCATACAGAGCTCTTTGAATAACTCTCGATCCTCTGCCTCCTCAATTGAGGTGAACGATGTGCCCAAAATCTCAACACCGCACTCCTCAAGAATACCCTTCTTGGCGAGCTGCACTGCAAGGTTAAGACCAGTCTGACCACCCAAGCCAGGAACGATAGCATCGGGACGCTCATAGCGTATAATCTTTGCTACATACTCCAATGTAAGTGGCTCCATGTAGATCTTATCTGCGATGTGAGTGTCGGTCATAATTGTTGCAGGGTTAGAGTTAACCAATATTACCTGGTAGCCCTCCTCCTTAAGTGCAAGACATGCCTGCGTACCTGCATAATCAAACTCGGCAGCTTGACCTATGACAATAGGGCCAGAGCCGATAACCATTACTTTCTTGATGTCTGTTCTTTTAGGCATTTTTCTGCTCCTCCATCAATTTAATGAATTTTTCGAAAAGATAGGTACTGTCGGGCTGATACTGTACCGAGAATACCTTATCGTGAATTGACTCCATACCCTCAATGGTGTTATCCAAGAGGTTGCGGTGAGTGACTGTGAGCGTGGTATTGGTGAGAGAGGCCTCGTTTACCGCGTAGTTGTGGTTCTGGGCTACAATCTCTAACTGATCAGTGTCAAGACACTTTACTGGGTGGTTTGCACCATTGTGACCAAACTTGAGCTTGTCGCTCTTCGCTCCGTATGCCATAGCGATAATCTGGTGACCAAGACCAACGCCAAAGATAGGAAGCTTGCCCTTCAATTCGTTTACAGCCTTGATGACTACATCCACATCCTCGGGGTTGCCAGGGCCATTTGATACAAAAATACCATCTGGGTTAAATGCCATAATCTCCTCTGCGGTAGAGTTGTAGGGAACGATTGTTACGTTACATCCATTCATGTTGAGCTGACGAACAAAGCTATACTTGATACCACAGTCAATAGCTACAACATCCCACTTGTGGTTGGGTGTGCGCGAGAACCAACGTTTCTTACAGCTGATGCGCTCAACCTGATCGTGTCGCAACTCGCTACCCTTGATAAGTTGCATTACCTCCTCAAGAGGCATATCAACGTCGACAATAGCCGCCTTCTGTGTGCCTTCATTGCGAATGATACGAGTAATCATACGAGTATCTACGCCGCTTATGCCAGGTATGTCTTGCTCTTCAAAGACCTCGTTTAGAGTCTTGGTGTAGCGGAAGTTGCTTGGAGCATCGCAGCACTCGCGTACTACCATTCCACCAATCATGGCGAACTTACTCTCATAGTCCTCGTCGGTAAAGCCGTAATTGCCCATCAATGGATAGCTCATTACAACAATTTGGTCGGTGTACGTTGGGTCGGAAACAATCTCCTGATAGCCTACCATTGAGGTATTGAATACAAGTTCGCACACCGATACACGGTTCGAACCGAAGCCATGGCCTGGAAACTCTTTGCCGTTCTCAAGTACGAGTTTTTTGGTAAAAGGTTTCATCTACTTTACTAAATTAACTTTAAATTTTATCTGTTTTTGATTTTTATGCTTTGTAAACAACCTCGCCACGGTGTATGGTCATAACAACGTCACCAACCATATCTTTACCGTCAAACATAGTGATTTTACCCATTGAGAAGAACTTGCTGCTATCAACTCGCCACTCTTTGTTTAGGTCAAGTAAAACAACATCGGCGCGGTCACCAACATTGAGACCGCCCTGTATGCCGAATACCTTGCGAGGGTTGATACTCATCAACTCTATGAGTCTCTCTATTGAGATAACTCCCTTGCGTACGAGGTGAGTGTTGAGTGCTGCAAACGCAGTCTCAAGACCCACGATGCCCATCGCACTATCTTTCAAGCCGCGTGACTTCTCCTCGATAGAGTGTGGAGCATGGTCGGTTGCTATCATATCGATAGTGCCATCCTTGATACCCTCAATAAGAGCTGCGCGATCCTCCGCAGAGCGTAGTGGCGGATTCATCTTCCAGCGTGCATCTTCCTGAAGATCCATATCGGTATATATCAGATAGTGGGGCCCCGTCTCACATGTTACCTTCACGCCGCGAGCCTTTGCCTCACGTATAAGCTGCACACTCTCCTTGGTGGAGATGTGGCACACGTGGTAGCGGCAGCCGATCTTCTCGGCAAGCTCTATATCGCGCTTAACCTGACCCCATTCGCTCTCCGAACATATACCGAGGTGGTTATTCTTGCGAGCATACTCACCGTCGTGTATGTAGCCTCCCTTAAGCAACTCCTCAATCTCGCAGTGTGCAGCGATTATAGCATCGAGTCGAGCTGCTTCAGTCATAGCTCGCTCCATCATGCCGTCTGCTTGTACGCCACTGCCGTCATCAGAGAATGCGCACACTTTACCATTAAGAGCCGTCATATCTACCAGCTCTTCGCCTTTGCGCCCTATGGTGATTGATGCGTAGGGGAGTACCTCGATAATAGCATCGCTGTCGATTATAGCCTGTTGCTCGGCAAGGTGCTCAAGTGTGTCGGGCGTGGGGTTAAGGTTGGGCATAGGGCATACAGTCGAATAGCCACCGCGTGCCGCTGCCATAGTGCCAGTTTTGATACGCTCCTTATATCCGTAGCCTGGCTCGCGCAGATGAACGTGAACATCCACAAAGGCGGGTGCTACAATAAGTCCGCTCGCCTCTATTACGCAGTCGTTTTCAGAGGGTGTTATATTCTCGCTAATTGCGCTGATGCGCCCATCGCTAATTGCAATATCGTACTTGCCCTTGTGTGTAGTGCTGGCTATAGTGCCGCCCTTGATGATGACTCTTTGTCTGCTCATATATCAAAAAACAGGCGGCCTAAAAGCCGCCTAAAATTAAAAGAAAACAATAACACTGTAAGCATTAAAACATCTAACAACAGTCGATGACTGATTGCTCTGTGGAGCCGCGTTTGACTGTATGTTCGTTTTGCGCTTCATGTTTGGTTTGTAAATTTGTGCAAAGGTAGAAATTTTTTTGCAACTATACAACTATTTTGCATCAACTTTTTTGCATTTTTACAATTGTGCTGAAATGTTAAAAAAAAGTTGAAAAAAGTCGTGCGCGCGCTTTCAAATTTGTGAAATAAAATATATCTTTGCGATATGAATTCTCTAACCCGACAGCTATTTAGTAATGCGTCGCCTCACTTGTTGGCGAATAGGTCATTGTGCTGTCTGGCGCAAGATGCCAATATGGGATTGACACAGATTATCGACACACGAAAGCTAAAGGCACACTTTGCCCCCATAATGCAGATAGAGTGTGGAAAATTGTATGTATAGACCGTCAACACAAAGGGTGTAGACGGTCGTTTTGTTTATTGAAAATGAGTTAAATTAAAAATACAAAAGTTATGAAAGTAGCAGTTATTATGGGCTCAACCAGCGACTGGGATATTATGAAGGCGGCTGTTGAGACACTTGAGGAGTTGGGTATTGAATACGAGAAGCGTGTAATTAGCGCACATCGTACTCCCCATCTTATGTTCGAATATGCTACCTCGGCTCGTGAGCGAGGTATTGGTGCTATTATCGCAGGTGCTGGTGGTGCAGCGCACGTGGCGGGTGTTACCGCAGCTCTTACTACAGTGCCCGTTATCGGTGTTCCCATTAAGACTTCGGCATTGGGTGGTATGGACTCTTTGCTCTCAATCGTTCAGATGCCTGGTGGTATTCCCGTGTCGACAACTGCTATAAACGGTGCAAAAAATGCGGCACTTATCGCTGCATCTATTTTCGCGCTTACAGACAAGGAGCTTGAGCAGCGTCTATTAGCGTTCCGTAAAGCTCAAACTGATAAGGTGCTTGCATCGGAGTTGTAATTATTGTTAGCAACGACAATTCAAACGTAAGTATGAAGAATCGCAGAATTTTTGTTGAGAAATATCCTCGTTTCCAAGTCGAGGCAGATACTCTTCGTCGAGAGCTAAATACAAACTTGGGACTCAATATCGAGAAGTTGCGTTATGTCAACGTGTACGACCTCTTCGGATTCTCTGATGAGCTATTGGAAAAGAGTCGATATAGCGTCTTTGGCGAGGTGGTGACAGACCTTGTTACCGACGAGTGTGATATGCAGGGTTGTCGCTATCTTGCTGTAGAGTATCTTCCTGGTCAGTTTGATCAGCGTGCGGCTTCGGCTGTAGATTGTGTACACCTTATCGACCCAAAGGCGGATGTTCGTATTAAGTCATCGCGCCTTATGATATTTGACTCTTCGATAAATGATGCAGATATGGCTCGAATTGAGAAGTATTGCATAAATGCTGTTGAGTCTCGTAAGAAGAATCTTGAGGTATTGTCTGATGCCGAGAGCGCAGAGGTTAAGCCCGTGCCTGTGTTGGAGGGCTTCAGAGATATGACCGAGGAGGAGCTTGCTCCGTATTGCAAGGCGAATGGTTTGGCAATGAATGCTGATGATCTCCGCGAGGTTGTAAACTACTTCCGCGCAGAGGGGCGCGATCCTCGTGAGACAGAGCTTCGTATTCTTGATACATATTGGAGCGACCACTGTCGTCACACAACATTCACTACCGAGATTGAGGAGATAACTGTTGATGAGTCATTCCTCAAGGCGGAGTTTGAGCAGTCACTCGACCTTATGCGCAAGATACGCGCAGAACTTGGACGTGAGCAGAAGAGTCTCTGTCTAATGGAGCTTGCAACAATTGGCGCACGCTATCTGAAGAGACTCGGCAAGCTCGATGATATGGAGCAGAGCGAGGAGAACAATGCTTGTAGCATCTTTGTCAATGTGGATGTTGATGGTGAGATGCAGCGTTGGTTGTTGCAGTTTAAGAACGAAACACATAATCACCCCACCGAGATTGAGCCTTTTGGCGGTGCTTCGACGTGTCTTGGTGGTGCTATTCGTGACCCATTGTCTGGACGTAGCTACGTATACCAGGCAATGCGTGTGACGGGTGCTGGTGATATCTATAAGAGGGTTGACGAGACCCTTGAGGGTAAGTTGCCACAGCGTATTATCTCGACCAAGGCTGCAGCAGGGTATTCGAGCTATGGTAACCAGATAGGTTTGGCTACAACACATGTGCGCGAGGTGTTCCATCCCGATTATGTTGCAAAGCGTATGGAGGTGGGTGCTGTTGTTGGTGCTGTTAAGGCAGACAATGTTCGTCGTGAAAGTCCTGCTCCAGGTGATGTTGTATTGTTGCTTGGTGGTCGTACAGGTCGTGATGGTGTTGGTGGTGCTACTGGTTCATCAAAGGAGCATACTCTCACCTCTCTTGAGGAGTGCAGCTCGGAGGTGCAGAAGGGTAATGCCCCAGAGGAGCGTAAGCTATCACGTTTGTTCCGTCGTGGCGATGTTACACGTCTTATCAAGAAGTCGAATGACTTTGGTGCTGGTGGTGTGAGTGTCGCTATTGGCGAGCTTACAGACGGCTTAGATATTTATCTTGACAGAGTTCCCACCAAGTATGATGGTCTTAACTCAACCGAGCTTGCTATTAGCGAGTCGCAGGAGCGTATGTCGGTGGTTATTGAGCGCAAGGATATGGAGCAGTTTGTAGCTCTCTGTCACGAGGAGAATGTTGAGGTGACCTATGTTGCCGATGTAACAGATACTCGACGCATGCGTATGTACTCTGGCGATAAGCTTGTGGTAGATCTCTCTCGCGAATTTATTGATTCGGCAGGTGCAAAGCACTATACCAAGATAAACATAGGTGCTGTAGACAAGCGAAACCCCTTCGAGCGTAAGGTGGAGGGTGCTACTGTATGTGAGCGAATGAAGCAGAACCTTGCTGATGATAATGTGGTATCGCAGAAGGGTCTTATCGAGATGTTTGACTCTACTATTGGTGCATCTACCGTGCTGATGCCTTACGGTGGTAAGACGCAGTGTACCGAGACACAGGTGTCGGTACAGAAGTTGCCCGTAGGTGGTGGCTTTACCAATACTGCAAGTATAATGGCATTCGGATATAACCCCTTTATCGCAAAGTGGAGTCCATATCATGGTGCTGCATACGCCGTGGTTGAGGCTTGTGCCAAGGTTGTGGCTGCGGGTGCTCGTTATGATAAGATGCGTTTCTCGTATCAGGAGTATTTCGAGCGTATGACTACTGCTACATCGTGGGGTAAGCCATTAGCAGCTCTGCTGGGTGCTCTTAAGATGCAGGTAGAGCTTGGTCTGCCTTCAATTGGCGGTAAGGACTCTATGAGTGGTACATTCCGCGATATCAACGTGCCCCCAATGCTTATGGCATTTGGTATTACGACTGTCGATGCTCGTACGGTGATTAGCCCAGAGTTTAAGTCCCCTAATAATAATATATATGTAATACGCCATACTCCCGATGCTAACTTTATGCCATCTGTTGAGACGCTTAAGCGTAACTTCGACTACGTGTCAGAGAAGATTATGCAGGGCGATATTGTCTCTGCTTATGCCGTAGGCTTTGGAGGTGTTGGTGAGGCTGTGTCGAAGATGGCATTTGGTAATCGCATTGGTGCGAAGTTGTCGTGTGATGAGTCAATGTTGTATGACTATGCTTATGGTTCTATCGTTGTTGAGAGTAGTCGTACGCTCAACTTTGAGAATGCAGAGCATATAGGATGTACTACTGCTGTCGAGACTCTTGAGGTTGCTGGCGAGAGTATCTCACTCGATGAACTGCTTGCTGCGAATACTGTTAAGTTCACAGAGATTTATGCTGATCGTGGCGTAAAGGGTGAACCTACACGTGTTAGTGAGGGCGTTGAGCGTGTTGTCGAGTATAAGGGTGAAAAGACAGATAATGTAAAGGTATATATCCCTGTATTCCCAGGTACAAACTGCGACTATGATACTGCCCGTGCTTTTGAGCGCGCTGGTGCAGAGGTTGAGATATCAGTATTTAAGAATCTTACAGGCGAGGATGTTTTTGCCTCTATCGCCGAGATGACAGAGTGCATAGGACGATGCCATATTATGGCGTTGAGCGGAGGTTTCTCTGCTGGTGATGAGCCCGATGGAAGTGGTAAGTTTATTGCCAATGTCCTTAATAATAAGGATGTGGCAAATGCAATTCATGCACTACTTGATCGTGGAGGTTTGATGTTGGGTATATGTAATGGCTTCCAAGCATTGGTTAAGTCGGGCTTGTTGCCTTATGGTCGCTTGGGTAAGGTTAGTAAGGAGTCGCCAACATTGTTCCGTAACGATATCAACCGCCACATCTCACAGATTGTCTCTACTCGTGTAGGTACAACAGCGTCACCGTGGTTGTCATCGTTTGAGGTCGGCGATATTCACTCAATTGCTGTAAGCCACGGTGAGGGTAAGTTTGTAGTTAGCGATGAGTTTGCCGAGGAGTTGTTCCGCAACGGACAGGTGGCATTCCAGTATGTTGATGCAGAGAATCGTCCTACTACCGACTCTCCATTTAACCCCAATGGTTCAAGCTTCGGTATCGAAGGAATCATAGACCCGAGTGGTCAGATCCTTGGTAAAATGGGACACACGGAGCGTTATGAGCGTGATTTGATGAAGAATATCCACGGCAATAAGGTTCAGGATATCTTTGCAAATGCAGTGCGTTATTTCCGTAAATAAGTATTAATTCAAGAAAAAGAAGCAACCTATGAAGCAACTTGAACTTCTATATGAAGGCAAGAGCAAGCAGGTCTTCAGCTGCGAAGACCCTAATTATAGAATCATCCGTTTTAAGGATGATGCAACCGCTTTCTATAATATCAAGCATGCAAAGATTGATCATAAGGGTAAGATGAATTGTACCATATCATCAATGGTGCTTGGATACCTTAATGAGAATGGTATAAAGACACACTTTGTTGAGCGCATTGATGATTGTGGTCAGCTCTGTCGCTGTGTCGAGCCTATGCCTATCGAGATTATCGTACGCAATATTATCGCAGGCTCAATGGCAAAACGTCTCGGTATCAAGGAGGGTACTGTTCCGCAGAATACAATCTTTGATATATGCCTTAAGTCCTATGAGTTGGGAGATCCTCTTCTTAACGATCATCACGCAGTGGCTATGGGTATTGTTACATATGAGGAGCTTTCGCGTATGTATGAGATATCAGCGAAGATGAATACGCTTCTTGAGGCGTTGTATCAGAAGGCGGGCATTAAGCTTGTCGACTTCAAGATAGAGTTTGGACGCGATGCTAATGGCGATATTGTTCTTGTTGATGAGCTGACACCCGATACCTGCCGTTTGTGGGATATTGCAACGGGTGAGCGTATGGATAAGGATCGTTTCCGTCGTGACCTTGGTCGCGTGAGAGAGACGTACGAGGAGGTTGCCTCGCGTTTGAGTAACGTACTTAATAAGTAAAGAGTATGCTGAAAGAATCATTGGATATATATGGCGACGATATGCACGAAGAGTGCGGTGTGTTCGGAATTTTTGGCGTAAAGGATGCGGCTAACCTTGCATACTATGGTCTGCATGCATTGCAGCACCGTGGTCAGGAGGCTTGCGGTATATCTGCAGCTGATGAAGATGGAAATATCGTGACTGTTAAGGGAGAGGGACTTGTGACAGAGGTGTTCAACCAGCAAAACCTATCAAAGTTGTCTGGAAACATTGCTATTGGTCACGTGCGTTACTCTACAACGGGTGGCGGTGGTGCAAACAATGTGCAGCCCTTCTCGTTCAGACACCATACTGGAGATTTTGCTTTAGCTCATAATGGTAATTTGGTTAACTCAAAGGAGCTGGCGCGTTACCTTGAGGTGCGTGGCAGTCTGTTCCACTCATCTTCAGATAGTGAACTTTTGGCGCACCTTATCAAGAAGGATAAGGGTGAGGACAAGCGTATTGATAACATCATTGAGGCGTTGAATATGCTTGAGGGTGCTTTTGCCTTCCTCATTATGACCAAGAATCGTATCTACGCTTGCCGCGACAAGCATGGTCTGCGACCATTGTCAATAGGTAAGTTGGGAGATGGTTATGTTATCAGTAGCGAGACGTGTGCTTTCGATATTATTGGTGCAGAGTATATCCGCGATATAGAGCCTGGTGAGATTGTTACCATTGATCATCACGGTATTCGCTGCAACCACTATTCACTTTATCAGCGTCATTTGATGTGCGCAATGGAGTATATCTACTTTGCTCGTCCCGATAGCGATATTGAGGGCTGCAACGTACACACTTTCCGTAAGCGTACAGGTCGCTACCTATACGAGCAGTCGCCAATTAAGGCTGATGTCGTTATTGGCGTGCCCGATTCAAGTATTAGTGCTGCTATTGGCTACTCAGAGGCGAGTGGTATACCTTATGAGATGGGACTTATCAAGAATAAGTATGTTGCCCGCACCTTTATTCAGCCATCGCAGGCTATGCGTGAGAAGGGTGTTCGAATGAAGCTGTCGGCTGTCCGTTCACTTGTAAAGGATAAGTCGGTGGTGCTTATTGATGACTCTATTGTGCGCGGTACTACATCGTTGCGTATAGTGCGTCTGCTTAAGGAGGCAGGTGCTCGCGAGGTACACGTCCGCATTGCGAGTCCTTCGATTAAATATCCCTGCTTCTACGGTATTGATATGTCCACGCGAGAGGAGTTGCTCTGCGCAAAGTATACCAAGGAGGAGGCGTGTCAAGCTATTGAGGCAGACTCTTTGGAGTTTCTGTCGGAAGAGTCGTTGCTTAAAGCAGGCAAGCGTTCAGAGTTGTGTATGGCATGCTTCAATGGCTGCTATCCTACATCGTTGTATCACAATAAGAAATAATTAAAAAACGAAATAGATTATGGCAAAGAGTTACGAAGAAGCCGGTGTAAATCTGGAGGCCGGTTACGAGGTAGTACGACGCATTAAGTCGCACGTGGCATCAACCAAGCGTCGCGGCTCAATGGGTAATATTGGAGCATTTGGCGGTATGTTCAATCTCGCAGAGCTTAATATCAAGGAGCCTGTGTTGGTGAGCGGTACCGATGGCGTTGGCACAAAGCTAAAGCTCGCCTTCGAGATGGATAAGCACGATACTATCGGCATTGATGCTGTGGCTATGTGCGTCAACGACGTTTTGGCACAGGGCGCGGAGCCTCTCGTGTTCCTCGACTATGTGGCAGTAGGTCATAATGAGCCCGCCAAGATTGAGGCTATCGTTGCAGGTGTTGCCGAGGGTTGTCGTCAGGCTGGTTGCGCACTTGTTGGTGGCGAGACTGCGGAGATGCCTGGTATGTATGGCGATGGCGAGTATGATATCGCTGGCTTCACCGTGGGTGTTGTAGAGCGTTCAAAGCTTATCGACGCAGGCGAGCGAGTTAAGGTTGGTGACGTGTTGGTAGGTATTGCGTCAAGCGGTGTTCACTCCAACGGTTTCAGCCTCGTGCGTAAGGTGGTTGCTGACAATAACCTTAAGCTTAATGAGTGCTATCCCGAGATTCCTGGACGCACACTTGGCGAGGCACTGCTTACACCTACACGTATTTATGTCAAGCAGGTGCTTAAGGTCATTGCAGAGTGTGATGTACACGGCATCAGCCATATTACGGGTGGTGGTTTCGATGAGAATATCCCCCGTATCTTGAAGGAGGGTCAGGGTGTCGAGGTCAAGGAGGGCACCTGGGAGATTCTCCCCGTATTCCACCTTTTGGAGAAGTATGGCGGCATCAAGCACCGCGAGATGTTTAATATCTTCAATATGGGTGTCGGCATGGTCATCGCTCTTGATGAGAAAGATGCTGCAAAGGCTATCGCATTACTTGAGGAGTCTGGCGAGAAGGCATCTATTATCGGTAGAGTAGTAGAGGGCGAGGGCGTTACTATTTTGTAGTATATTGCTGTAGAAAAGTTATGAGACAACGAACCAAATTAGCGGTCTTTGCAAGTGGTAGCGGTAGTAATTACGAGGCTATCGTGGAGGCTTGTCGTGATGGGCGTATCGATGCCGATGTGGTATTGCTCGTGTGCGATAAGCCTGGTGCAAAGGTGCTTGAGCGTGCCAAGCGTTATGGTACCGAGAGTTTCGCATTTAACCCTAAAGACTACGCATCGCGTGAGGCCTATGAGACTCTTCTTGCAACGATGCTTGATGAGCGTGGTGTCGATTATATTTGCCTTGCAGGTTATATGCGTATTGTAGGCAAGGTGTTGTTGGAGCGTTACGAGCAGCGTATTGTAAATATTCACCCATCACTGCTTCCCTCTTTTAAAGGGGCGCACGCCATTCAGGATGCTGTAGATTATGGAGTGAAGATCTTTGGTGCTACCACACATTTTGTAGATGAGACACTCGATGGTGGACGTATCATTGATCAGGCTGCTATTGTATATGAGGGTAATGATATTGAGGAGTTGACAATGTTGATACACAGTATCGAGCATAAACTCTATGTCAAGACTATTAACAAACTGATAAATAAGAAGTATTAATATAGTATGAGAGCATTAGTAAGTGTAAGCGACAAGAGTGGCGTTGTGGAGTTTTGTCAGAATCTTCGCCGTTTGGGTTGGGAGATTATTGCCACAGGTGGTACTATGAAGCTACTTGAGGATAGTGGTGTCGAGGTTATCAATATTAGTGATGTTACGGGCTTCCCCGAGATTTGTGACGGACGTGTTAAAACACTTCATCCAAAGGTGCACGGAGGCTTATTGGCACGCCGCGATGATGAGAGCCACCTTCAGGCATTGAAGGATAACGCTATTGAGTTTATCGATATGGTGTGTGTCAATCTCTATCCCTTCCGTCAAACAATCTCTAAACCTGATGTTAAGATGGAGGATGCTATTGAGAATATTGACATCGGTGGACCTTCAATGTTGCGTTCAGCTGCCAAGAACTACCGTGATGTTACCGTTGTGTGTGATCCATCTGACTATCAGCGCGTGATAGCCGAGATTGAGAGCAATGGAAACACTACCGTTGAGACACGCTTGCAGCTCTCTGCAAAGGCATATACCCATACGGCAGAGTATGATATGTGCATTGCGACGTATATGCGCGATAAGGCTAATCTAAATGAGAAACTCTTTACATCGTTTGACCTTGTGCAGACATTGCGTTATGGTGAGAATCCGCATCAGAGCGCAAAGTTCTATCGCTCGGAGCAGGTTGTGCCATATTCATTGGCAACAGCAAAGCAACTCAACGGAAAGGAGATGTCGTATAACAATATCCAGGATGCAAATGCTGCACTTAACATCGTGCGCGAGTTTTCAGAGCCTTTCTGTGTAGGTCTTAAGCATATGAATCCGTGCGGAGCTGCTATTGGAAAGGATATAAAGGAGGCTTGGGAGAAGGCATACGAGGCTGATAAGGTAAGTATCTTTGGTGGTATCGTAGCTGTTAACCGTGAGCTAACACGTGAGGTCGCCGAGCTTATGAAGCCTATCTTCCTTGAGATTATTATGGCTCCTTCGTTTTCCGCAGAGGCTCTTGAGGTGTTATCATCGAAGAAGAATTTGCGTCTTTTGCAGGTAGATATGTACTGCGAGGATAGACCGCAAATACAATACGTTACTGTTAATGGTGGTGTCTTGGTGCAGGCTCTCGATATGGAGACCCGCGAGGTTAAGGCAGATATGTGCGTAACAGAGCGCAGACCCTCTGATGCCGAGTTATCGGATATGAACTTTGGTTGGAGAGTGGTTAAGCACGTTAAGTCTAATGCTATCGTAGTCGTTAAGGATGGTCATACGGTTGGTGTTGGTGCTGGTCAGATGAATCGTGTAGGCTCTGCCGAGATTGCTCTTAAGCAGGCAAAGGCCGCAGGATTTACCGAGGGTTTAGTGCTTGCGTCAGATGGCTTCTTCCCATTTGATGATACTGTTACTTTGGCTCGTGAATATGGCGTTACCGCCCTTGTTCAGCCAGGTGGTAGTGTGCGCGATGAAGATTCTGTTAAGCGTGCAAATGAGTTTGGTATGACTATGGTGATGACGGGTATGCGCCACTTTAAACATTAATATTATCGCTATGAAAGTATTGGTTATTGGTTCAGGTGGTCGTTGTCACGCTATTGTAGAGGCGTTGTCACGTTCAAAGCAGGTTGACAAGATATATTGTGCTCCAGGTAATGCGGGTATAGCGCAGTTGGCAGAGTGTGTAGCTATTAAGGATACCGACGTAGAGGCTCTTGTAGCGTTTGCCAAGGCTAACGATGTGGCTCTTACAGTTGTTGGCCCCGAAGCTGCCCTTGCCGTAGGTGTTGTCGACCGCTTCAAGGAGGCGGGACTAAAGATTTTTGGTCCTACCAAGGCTGCAACGGAGATTGAGGCAAGCAAGGACTTCGCAAAGAGATTGATGAAGAAGTATGGTGTGCCTACAGCAGATTACGCTACATTCACCGACTTCGAGGCGGCTATGGCTTATGTGCGTAAGGGTACACTGCCCACAGTGTTGAAATATGACGGTTTAGCAGCTGGTAAGGGTGTTGTTATTGCACAGACTATGGAGGAGGCAGAGGCTACTTTGCGCGATATGTTGCTTGACACCAAGTTTGGAGAAGGTAGGGTAGTTATCGAGGAGTTTCTTACAGGTGAGGAGTTCTCGTTGATGTGCTTTGTTGCGGGCGATAAGGTATGCCCTATGCCTGTAGCGCAGGATCATAAGCGCGCTTATGATAATGACCAGGGTCCCAATACAGGTGGTATGGGTGCATATACCGAACTGCCATTTATCACAGAGGAGGATCACTCGTTTGCGATGACAAATATTATGCAGCGCGTGGCTGATGCTATGGTGCAGGAGGGTACTCCCTTTACTGGCGTATTGTATGGCGGTCTTATAAAGACTCCTGATGGCATTAAGGTCATTGAGTTTAATGCACGTTTTGGCGATCCCGAGACAGAGGTTGTCTTGCCACGTTTGAAGAGTGATGCAGTAGATGTGTTTATGGCTGTTGCTAATGGCGAGCAGCCTACTGCGGAGTGGTCGGATAAGGCAACATTGGGCATTGTGCTGGCATCAAAGGGATACCCCGGTAGCTACGATAAAGGTGCTGTGATACGTGGCTTGGATAGCGTTGAGTCGAAGATGTACCACATGGGTACAGCCCTAAAGGATGGCGAATATGTTACTGCTGGTGGTCGTGTTATGATTGTTGTTGCAGAGGCAGATAGCTTGGCTGCGGCACAACAGAAGGCTCGTGCTGATGTTAATAAAATTGAGTGCGACAACCTATTCTATCGTTCAGATATAGGTGCTAAAGCATTCAAGTAATTATTTAATTTAACGATGTAAAACAATGATTATAAAAGGTAAAGATTTATCTATATCAATCAAGGAGGCTCTAAAGGTGCGTGTTTCGGTGCTGAATGATCAGTATGGTCGTACACCCCATCTTGCTGTGATCCTTGTTGGCGATGATCCCGGAAGCGTATCGTATGTTACTGGTAAGGCAAAGGCTGCTACCGAGATTGGTATTCGCAATACGACAATACGTCGTGAGGCGACAATCTTGGAGTCAGAGCTACTTGAGTTAGTTGAGCAGCTTAATCAGGATGATGATGTTGATGGCATCCTCGTTCAGTTGCCCCTTCCCAAGCATATTAGCGAGAGTAAGGTAATTGCAGCCATCTCGCCCGAGAAGGATGTAGATGCCTTCCATCCTATGAACGTAGCCAAGTTGTGGCTTAAACAGTCGTGTATGCTTCCCTGCACGCCAAAGGGTATCATTAAGTTGTTGCATTTTGCAGGTGTCGATATAGCTGGTAAGGAGGCTGTGGTTATTGGTCGTAGTAATATCGTCGGTCAGCCTGTTGCAAAGCTTCTATTGGATGCCAATGCAACGGTTACTGTGGCTCACTCTCGTACAAAGAACCTCGCAGAGGTGGCTCGTCGTGCCGATATTCTCGTTGTAGCTATCGGTCGTGAGCGATTTGTGACTGCCGATATGATTAAGCCCGGTGCAGTGGTTATTGACGTGGGTGTTAACCGCGATAGCCGTAATGGTAAACTCTGTGGCGATGTCGATTTTGATGCAGCGCAGCATGTAGCAGCTGCTATCACTCCCGTTCCGGGTGGCGTAGGTCCTATGACTATCACCTGCCTTATGGAGAACACCGTGGAGGCGTACATAAATAGAATGAGTAAATAAATTAAGTATAACATAACTAACCTGCCTTATGATTGAAAGATATAGCAGAGAGATAATGCGCAAGGTGTGGACAGAGCAGAATAAGTTTGATGCCTACCTGCGTGTTGAGATTTTAGCCTCGGAGGCTTGGAGCCAGCTTGGTGTAGTACCCAAGGAGGATGTTGAGAAGTTGTGGAAGAGCGCATCATTTGACATCAACCGCATCTATGAGATTGAGCAGCAGACACGTCACGATATCGTAGCATTTACGCGTGCTGTGAGTGAGACCCTTGGCGAGGAGCGTAAGTGGGTACACTACGGTCTTACCAGCACCGATGTAGTGGATACTGCTAATGGCTACCTGCTTAAGCAGGCTAATGCGGTGCTTATGGATGACATTGAGCAAATGCTTGAGGTGTTGCGACGTCGTGCTATCGAGTTTAAGTCGACTCCGTGCATTGGTCGTACACACGGTATACACGCCGATATCACCTGCTTTGGTTTGAAGTGGGCTTTGTGGTATGAGGAGATGAAGCGCAATCTTACCCGTTTTGTTGCTGCATCACGTGCTGTGGAAGTTGGTAAAATCTCTGGTGCTGTGGGCAACTTTGCAAATATCCCTCCGTTCATTCAGGACTATGTATGCGAGAAGCTCGGCATTGAGAGTGCTAATATCTCTACACAGGTTATCCAGCGTGATCGCCACGCCTATTATATGGCTACGCTTGCTGTTATCGCATCAAGTATCGAGCAGATGGCAATGGAGATTCGTAACCTGCAGCGTACCGAGGTACACGAGGTGGAGGAATCATTTGGTAAGGGTCAGAAGGGCTCAAGTGCGATGCCTCACAAGCGTAATCCTATCTCATCGGAGAATATGTGTGGTTGTGCGCGTGTTATGCGTGGCTATATGGCAGCATTCTATGAGAATGTGGCATTGTGGCACGAGCGCGATATCTCACACTCGTCAACAGAGCGTATCATCCTTCCTGATGCGACAATGTTGCTCGACTATATGCTAACACGTTTCCGCGGTATCCTCGAGAACCTCGTGGTATTTAAAGATGTTATGATGGAGAATATCTACCGTACACGTAAGGTTATCTTTGCGCAGCGCGTGATGAATGCTCTTATAGAAAAAGGTTTCTCTCGTGAGCAGGCATACGACACCGTACAGCCTATCGCGATGCGTGCAATGAGTGAGCGTGCAGACTATCAGGAGTTGCTCGCGCAGAGCCCAGAGGTTATGGCTGTACTGTCACGCGAAGAGCTTGATTCGTGTTTCACTCTTGAGTACTATCTAAAGAACGTTGACTTTATCTTTGACCGCGTGGGTATTGAGTAGTCGGATACTGCTGAATACAATAAAAGGCGTAGCATTTGCTGCGCCTTTTATGTTTGTCGTGGTTTCAGACTTACTACCACTCGGTGTATCTCTTGAACTTGTCGGGGTAAATGTTCGCTATTGTAACAAGTATGCCTGTCTCATATACGTTTCCCAGCTCTGGGTTGTGTATAGTCTCAAATACGCGCATATCGTGAGAGAGGTTCATATAGGCATTCATCATCGGTGGAATAATCTCGTTGTGTTCGCGGATGGTGTTGCGTAGAATTTTGTAATCCTCGTCATAGCTGCCACCTACAAATATCTGCTCCATCTTCTCTGTGTCGATCGTAGACTCAAGAGGGTGTATGCCCTTTAGGAGAGTCTCTTTGTCGCCGAGGTACTTGTAAAGGAAGTATAGTAGTAGGTTGCGCGCTTCTACGTTGTATGAGTCGTACATCGTCACCTTTCCCAAGAGGTATTTGATGTCGGTATTAGCCATAATAAGCGCACCAATGCCATCCCATAAGTTGTCGAGGGCATAGATACTCTTCATTGCCTCGCCCTCGTATGCGCGAACAAAGGCGCGACCAAGTTCGATGGTGTGTGGCAGGTACTCCTTGCGGAATTTGTCGCTAAACGTGAAATAGTGCTCTGTAGATAGTGTGCTGACATCAGAGCTTCGGCAGACAATAAAACGATAACCTCCCAATATGTCACATGTGCGCGGATCCCACGATATGAGCTGCTGGTAGCCTTCGGGATCGAGGTCAAGTTCATCAATGTCGCAATCTTTGCCTGTGCCACCACCACCGAGACGGAATGCCTCTTCGCGTAGGCGTCCGACCTCGCGCATCAGGTTGGGACACTCGGCAGCCGAGAATATGTATATCTCGTTGTCGCCGTGACCAGTGTTACGTATCTTCTTTAATGATGATATCTCACGACGCAATATCTCTTTATCAATGGGTGAAATAATAGTTTCCATGGGTTAGTTGCTTATCTATTATAATCTGTTTTTTAGTCCGTATGCCTGCTTGCGTATCAGCATACAACGTTCTGCTGCATTGCCCTCAAGTGTTGATACATCACACGGCTCACCGAAGACAATTGTTATGTGCTTGCCTTGCTGGCGGAACATCTCATCGACAAGTAGTACAAGTTCAATGTTTACCTTGATATGGAAAAATCGGCGTAGACGATAGATGCGGTAGAAACGCTTTGACAGTGTGCCATCAACATATACTGGAACGACTTTTCTGCCGTAACGTTCTGCATCTTTTATAAATCGACTCTTCCACTCTATGTCCTTAATCTCACCATCGAAGACGCGCGAGCAGAAGCCAGCTGGGAATGTCAATAGTTGCTTGGTGGGTGAGGATAGTGCCTCGTCATAGCGGCGGCTCTTCTCGGAGTCTTGTTTGCCGTATTTATTTACAGCAACAAATAGTGGAGCGAGTGGCTTGACGTTCATAAGAAGGTCATTTACAATAGCTCCCGAGTCTCCCCATTGTCTGTAAAGTGCGTCGATTATCATCATGCCATCCATACCTCCAAAGGGGTGGTTTGATGCGAATATATACCTATCCTCTTGCGCTATTGGCGCAGTGTGCTTGACGCTATATTCAACATTTAGATAATTGAGCGTATGGCGCAGAAACTCGATGGGTGATAGCTCCTTACCTGTCTCCCATATCTCATTCAATTCGTTTTGGTGAATGAGTCGTTCTAATGGACGAGAGAGCCACTTGGGTAGTCGCCTACCTGTCTTTTTGTATATGATTTCACGTATATCAATTAGCATAATATACCCTATATTTTATACAAATATACGCATAATTTCTCGAATTATAGCATATTTTGTCTTTATATTGTTCTACACGTCATATTTTTTGCAGATTAGTACGATTATGGAGCGTTGGTGATGTAAAATAATAAATTGATCTGATGTTGCTGTAATTAGCTGATTTATAGATGAGAACTCGTTTGTTGTTGTGTGCATTTTGAAAGGAAGGATATAAAATTTTGTTGTTTATCTAAAAATTATTATCTTTGCGAAAGCGAATTGTAGTATTATGCGAAGGCTGTATATCATAGCAGGTTGTAATGGAGCAGGCAAGACCACTGCCTCTTATACCATGTTACCCGAGATGTTACACTGTCACGAGTTTGTTAATGCTGATGAGATTGCTCGCGGTCTCTCGCCATTCAATCCCGACAGTATGGCCATTGAGGCGGGACGTCTTATGTTGCGCCGCATAAATGATCTTCTTGAGGAGGGTAATGACTTCGCATTCGAGACAACACTTTCAACACGTACATACAAGAAGTTTATAGATAAGGCTCATGAGCGCGGTTATTTTGTGTCGCTGCTCTATTTCTGGTTGCCTACACCTGAACAGGCGATAGAGCGCGTTGCAAAGCGTGTGAGTCTTGGCGGACATAACATCCCTACTAATACCATTTGTCGTCGCTATGCCAGCAGTATGCGTAATCTCACTTCGCTTTATATTCCAATCTGCGACTATTGGGTCATCTATGACAACAGTACAGCCGAGGGTGTAAAAAAGATTGCATACGGCTCAAAAGATGAAATAAAAGAGATGTTAGACCCGTTAGCGTATAAAACGATTTTGAGCTATGAGTGAATTTGAGATAAGAGAACTACAAGAGCGTATAGATGCAGGGATACTACTTGCACAACGTAGACTTATTGAACGTACACGCAGAGATAATGGCGACTTGGTTGTTATGCGTGACGGTGAGGTGGTACGTCTTACTCCCGATCAGCTTGTGGGAAAATCTTAACGAGTTTAAACTGTATGAAATATAGCCCCGTGCCAATATGGCGCGGGGCTATTCGCTCTTTATGTGACAAATGGTCAATGTGCGACAATCTTGATGATGTCTAAATAATAAAATAGCGCAGCACGGAAGCTGCGCTATTTTGTCTATTCAGCAACGGCTATTACTCTGCCTCGGGACGCATAACAACAAGGGTCTTGTTGCCATCCTTAAGGATCTGCTGTGCAAGAGCCTTTATATCGTCAAGAGTTACAGACTCAATCAAGCCGAGGTACTCCTCCTTGAAGTTATAGCCCTCGTCGTACCAGCGATTGATAGCTGACAACCAGCCACCATTCTGCTCGAGAACATTGCCGTAGTTCTTTACGAGGAACTCCTTTGACTTTGCAACGTCATCTGCCAAGGGGCCCTCTGCCGCAATCTTCTCAATCTCTGCAACGCAGATATCTACAAGCTCATCAGCCAACTTCTCGTTGGTGTCGAATGCGATCATAAGCTCATAGTGCTCGGTTGCGTGCTCCTCAACGCTGCCCTGAACCTGTACGCCGTAAGTACCGCCCTTCTCCTCGCGGATAGAGATGAGGTAGCGTGAGTCAAGTGCGCGGCTCAAAAGATCCATAATCATACGGTTCTTTGCGTTGTATGCCATATCGCCAGAGTAAACCATATATACAGATACCTTGGGCTGCTGCATAACGGTCTTGAAGTCGTTGGTAACCTCGCCTGTTACGATGCGTACGCCATCATCAACAACTGCGTACTCAACCTTCTTTGAAGTGGGCAGTGAACCGATATACTTCTCTACAAGGGGCTTCAATGTGTTGAGATCAACATTACCTACGATAACGAAACGGAAGTCATCAGCATAGCCATAGAGCTTGTTGTGTACAGCCTTCAAAGCGTCGATGTTGAGAGCCTCGATCTGTGCAGCGTTAGTGATCTGACGACGTGCGTTGTTATTGTAGAGAGTCTTTGTGAACTCACGACCCATGATGTAGTTAGGATCAGACTCCATGTTCTGGAAGTAGGGGACATACAACTTCTTGAGGTTGTCAAGATCGGTCTGGTCGAAACGAGGTGATGTGAAGTTCAAGTAAACGAGCTGAAGAATAGTCTCGATATCTTTGGGTGAGCCACCACCTGTTACGGTGTGCTTGTAGCTGTCTGCACCAAGTGATGCATAAGCAGTCTTACCAGAGAGCTGCTTGTTAAGCTCGGTAGCAGAGAACTGACCGATACCTGACTGACCCATTACCATACCGAGGAAGCCACCCTGATAGTACTCCTCGTCTGTAAGCATTGAGCAACCACCATCAGCAACTGCATATACCTGTACCTCGTCTGCCTTAAGCTGTGAAGGACGTACAACAACCTTGATGCCGTTCTTCAAGGTCCACTCTGTAAAGCCGAGAGACTCGTTTACAACGGTGTTCTTAACAGCAGAGCCCTTGAGCTTTACTGAAGGATCGATAAGTGGCATCTTCACAGTGTTGTCAGCGTAAGGAGCAATCTCCATAGCCTCAACCTCTGCGATAACTGCCTTAATCTCCTCCTCGGTAGGAATAGCAAGACCCTCCTTCAAAGGTGTGCGAGCCAAAATTACGAGGTTCTTGTTGGGGGCAACCATAGAGCGGTAAGCCTCGTTGATGTCGTTCACAGTCAAATTCTGAATAAGCTGCTGGTCGATCATCCACTCGGTCTCTGCATCCATCATAGTAGTACCCTGTGCGTAGTTGTCGAGATAACGCTGTGCGTACTCATCATTGCGAACATCGTTACGGTTTGTGTACTGACGCTCTGCGCTACGCAAAATCTCCTGCTGTGCACGCTCGAACTCACCTGCTGTGAAGCCGTGACGACGCATACGCTCCATCTCGGTATAGATAGTGCGCATACCATCGAGGATGCGACCCTCGTGAGCAACTACAGAGAACATTGTTGTCTCCATAGTGGGGCAGATGCCGATGCTACCCTCTGACATGCCACCACCAAGGATGGGGGCGTCAGCCTTCTGTGAAAGCTCCTCGAAACGGGCGTTCATCATATATGATACGAAGCTGTAGATCATATCGTATGAGTAGCCGATGATAGTGCTCTTGAATTCCTTGGGAAGTGCATCACGACGTGCAAACATCATTACGCTTGACTGTGTGAGCTCGGGGTCAGCGAAGATTGATACGATAGGCTCCTCTGTAGCGGGCACAACGATAACCTCCTTCTGTGCAGCATCTGCGGGCGATGCAGGAACATCAACCATAAGATCCTTGAGCTTCTGCTCAACGTAGTCTACGTCGATGTCACCAACAACAACGATAGCCTGGTACTCGGGACGATACCACTTGTGGTAGAAGTTCTCAAGAGCAGTGTGGTCGAATGACTTCAAGCCCTCAAGGTGACCGATAATGTTGCGCTCCTCGTACAAAGTGCCCTTGAACAAGTTTGCGATCATATCAATCTGTGAACGCCACTGTGCGCCATCACGTGAGCGAAGCTCCTCCATAATAACACCACGCTCCGAGTCAATCTCGGTGGGCTGCAATGCGATGAACTGTGACCAGTCGTGCAAGATAAGCATTGCTGTGTCAACAGTACCCTGACGTACAGGTACATCCTTGATCATATACTCTGTGCAGTCCCATGAAGTGAAAGCATTGAGGTTGTAACCAAACTGTACACCGATAGTCTCCAAGTAGTTGATCATATCCTTGCCAGGAAGGTTCTTTGTACCGTTGAAGGCCATATGCTCAAGGAAGTGTGCCAAACCCTGCTGGTCGTTAGCCTCCTGAATAGCACCTACATCGTGGTAGATGTAGAAGCTTGCCTGACCCTTGGGTTTCTCATTGTGGCGAATGTAGTAGGTAAGACCGTTGTCGAGTTTGCCTACTCGTACGCTCGGATCAGCGGGTAGCGGAGCCATGGGATCCTGCGCTGAAAGGCTCACAACACCAATTACAAGTGCAATGAACGAGAAAAGTAGTTTTTTCATAAGCTGTTAATAATAAGTAAATTATATTAATATAAATTGTTCTTCTAATGTTGTTTGCAAAGTTAACCAAGCAAAGATACACTTTTTTTGCTTATTTACAATCGTTTATTGTTATAATATTTTCTTAATATGCTATAATTTTTGCTAATGCTTGACACAATAATTTAACGAGTGCTAACGATGTATATTGTATAATTTTGTATATTTGCGATAATAAAATGTTAAAATATGGCAGAGATTACAGCTTATAACCATCGAATAGAGCCACAGGATGTCGATTTTACTATACGTGCATCGGCTGCATCAATAATCAACTATATGCTTAACGTAGCTGGCATTGATGCCCATAATAAGGGCTTTGGTGTCGACGTGTTGCAAGGGCAGTCGTGTACTTGGGTGTTGTCACGCTTGGCGGTAGAGATATACAGACAACCAGCACAATATGAAGATGTAGCTATTCAGACGTGGGTCAATGAGTTCAACCGTCTTTCTTCGACGCGAAACTTTAAGATGTTGTGTGGAGATGAGTGTGTTGCTGCAGGTGTGTCGCAGTGGTGTATGCTGAATATGGAGACGCGTCAGGTTGTTGATATGTCGCTGCTTAAGGGCGTTTATGATAAGACTATGGTAGATGCTGCCTCGCCAATATCTACACCAGCGCGTCTTCGAGCTGTCGAGGCACAGGCAACAGTATCGCGCCCTGTGGTGTATAGCGACATAGACTTTAACAAGCACGTTAACACATTGCGATATATTGATATGATCTTTGACGCGCTACCTCTTGAGCTTATCGAGAAAAATAATGGTATGCGTATTGACATCAATTTCATTGCCGAGGCACGCTATGGCGAGACGCTTGCTATTGGCTCGTTGAGTGATGGCAATTTATGGCAGTTTGAGATTGTGTCAGATGCCAATAAGGTGCTGTGCCGAGCAAAAATAGAGTTTAAGTAAAAAGTTAGTTGACGATGGGTAATAAAGTGTTAAAGATAGCGATAGTAGGGCCTGCACATCCGTATCGTGGCGGATTAGCCTCGATTATGCAGACTATGGCGCGTGAGTTTCAGCAGCGTGGCTATCGTGTCGATATGCACACATTCACCGTGCAGTACCCATCGTTGCTTTTTCCTGGTAAGAGTCAAACTGTTGACACCCCTGCGCCGAGTGATTTGAATATACGTCGTAGTGTATCTACCATCAACCCGCTGTCGTGGTGGAGGGTTGGTCGTGAGCTGCAGCGTGGCGACTATGATATTGTGTTGATGAAGTATTGGACGCCATTTATGGCTCCGTGCTTTGGCTCTATTGCTCGTCTTGCGCGTAAGAACCCACTTACAAAGGTTATATGCCAGATTGATAATGTCGAGCCACACGAACACCATATCGTTGATAAACCACTCAACAGATACTTCTTACGCTCGATAGATGGATTTATCTATATGTCCGAGCAGGTGCACCGTGAACTTGTGGAGTACACCTATGCCCCCGCGCTCTTCTCGCCGCATCCGATGTTTGAAAACTTTGGTCAACGTGTAGAGCGTAAGGAGGCGTGTGAGCGTCTTGGCTTGGATGCCTCGCAACGATATGCTATGTTCTTTGGTCTTATCCGCGACTATAAGGGGCTTGATGTGCTTATTAAGGCGTGGAGTGACTTCCGACGTGCTGGGCATAAGCTGATTATAGCGGGAGAGTTTTATGCTTCGCGCGACAAGTACATAAACCTTATCAAGCAACACGGCTTGGAGGGTGATATAATTCTTCACGACTTCTTTGTCCCCGACCACAATGTGCGCTACTACTTCTCGGCTGCAGATTGTGTGGTGCTGCCTTATAGAAGTGCAACGCAGAGTGGTGTTACGCAGATATGTTATAACTTCTGTACCCCTGTCATTGTTACGCGCGTGGGCGGCTTGGCGGAGATAGTGCCTGATGGTCGTGTGGGCTATGTGTGTGACCCGTCAAAGGAGGGAGTGCTCAAGGCTCTTGAGGATATATACACCGATGATAGGCTGCAACAGTTTGCAGAAACTATGGTCGAGGAGCGTAAACGCTTCTCGTGGAGTGCGATGTGCGATAAGATCGAGGAGCTGTATCGTCAACTAATTAAGTAAAAACTGCATAGTATCTACGCCGTCGGCATAGTCATCCAAGGTGGGATATTGCGCCCTGCCGAATGGTACTGCGTTCTCGATAGCGGGATGGCGTGATACGACGCACTGTATCCTGTCACGGTTGGTTTCAAGCCACCTATTTACCTCATTGATATCACTATATGGTCGGAGTGTGACTACGGATAGCGACTTCGGGAACTCCTCGCCTTCGATAACCAAAAACGCTCCACACTCCACAAAGGCTGTGCGCTGCATTGTCAGCATAGCACGAGTTGCCGCAGTATTGCGCATCAGCTTGGTGTTAGACGACTCAACCTTTGGGAGTTTTGGACGGTGCGCTTGTGGCGTAAAGATCATTGATACCGACCTGCATCCAAGACCCGAATATGATGTTATATCGCGTGTGAGTGCGAGCAACTCATCGTCACTCTCATCCGATGTAAGCACAGCCACAGAGTGTCGGCTACCGCGCAGTAGTCTACGTGTTGTGGCAAAGTGTTCGCGAAAATAGCGGTTGGCGTCGTCGCCACCTGTGGCAATGACCATATCATACTCCTGCTCCGTAGAGTACTCAAAGATGGGCACCATCTCATCAATGGCTTTAAGCTGGTCTACAATATATGTCATCAGCACACGATCTTTGCTCGATGGCTTAATGTGGCACTCGTGACCACTCATAAGCACGCACAACAGGTCGAAGAAGCCAACCAACGGTATATTGCCAGCCATAATAACAGCTACACGTTTTGGAGATGGTGCAGGAGCGGGGTAGCTGGCTATCCATTGGGAGAGCTTCGCTCTATCGAGCATCTCCTGACATATCGCCTCTATTGCCTGAACAATCTCCTCGCGTGTAAACCACGGATTTTCAGCAATGGCGCGCTCGATGATATCAAGGGTGTTATCATCACCACCAAACGAGGAGAGTCTACTGCCGAGAGTAGAAAATATGTCGATATAGCGAGTCATAGTTATAATATCTTGAGTGCTATTGCTGCACAAGCCTCGGCATCGGCGAGTGCGTGGTGGTGACATTGCAGGTTGTAGCCACAAGCTGCTGCCACGGTTGGTAGCTGGTGGTTGGGTAGCGTCTTGCCATAGACCTTGCGTGCTGTGCGACAGGTGCAATGAAAGGTGTAGTTTGGATAGGGCATATTGTATGCCTCGTGTACAGCCTTTAAACAGCTTTCGTCAAATGGCGCATTGTGTGCAACAAAATCCAGGCCTGCGATAAGTGGTTGTAGCTCGCGCCATACCATAGGGAAGCCTACAGCAAAATCGGTGTCACGGCGAGTCATGCCGTGAACGGCGGTGCAGTATGGCGAGTAGTAGTTGGGTACGGGGCGTATGAGTCTATGCTCGCGCGCTACGACTCTACCGCCACGCACAACAATAATACCCACAGAGCAGACGCTGGAACGACTGCTGTTGGCTGTCTCAAAATCTATGGCTACAAAGTCTGTCATTCCTACCGCTTTGTATCATTTAGGCTTATGGTATGCTCGATAAATGCCACGTCGCTACCATCCTTAACCAAAACGCGCTTACTGCTATCGAGTAGGTAGAGCGCAGGGATAGCATTGAGGTTGTATAGGTGTTGCTCGCTTATGACCATATCTTTATCATAGCTGTTTATCCAATTTGCAGGCATCTCGGTAAGGTAGTTGCGCCAAGCCTCGATGTCGGCATCGGGATAGACTGAAATAATCTTAAGCAGCCCCATTTCCGATAACTCATTGAGCATAGGCGAGCCTATTATCTGTTCGGTAATCTCTCGGCACATAGGACAGCCTGGATTGGTAAACATAACAATAAGATACTCCGCCTCAATATCGTGCATACGTCCCTTGCGACCATTCGATAGGGTGTATTCAAAGTCCGTTGCGGTGTGACCTATACGGTTTTTAAGAGCAATCTCAAGATCGTATGCAGGTATCAGCTTGTCGTATTCATCCAATAGAGGAGAGTTTACAAGAGTCTCCAATACGGGGATATAGTACTCATCGTGACGCAGTGGCGAGTTCGGATCGTGAAGTACTATCTCCGTAATAGTGGCAAAGAAGTCTAATACGGGACGGCTACTCTCTGCGCGGCGCATAAGTGAACGCATAAGAGAGTCGGCACGCTCTGGCTCAATAAGTGTCACGTAGTCTGCCATAGCCTGACAGATGTCTATGGTGTCATATTCGACAACAAGTGAGTCTGCATCAAAATTGAAGTTATCCCAATAGTGGTCAACCATCGCCTTTCGCATATCGCTCTTGTTGTTGACAGTTGCTGGGTCGACCACATAACGGGGCATACACCGTGTGCCTGGGGTATAGCGCACTGCCACAGGGTCACTCTCCTGCTTGTCGCTTTTAGGCTCAAATGTAGCACAGCTGCTTAATGTGATAAGGATGATGGCTGTTAGTATCTCTCTTGCTCTCATTGTGATAAATAAATGGGTGCCTCACAGTAAGTAAAGCACCCGATAAATACTCTTACATTCGCTCTGGTACTGCGATGCCCAATAGCGACATTGCCGAGCGTATCACACGTGCAACCTCCGATGCCAGCTTTAGACGCAATGAGCGAGTTGTGGTGTTCTCCTCTTTGAGTATAGAGTGGTCGTGGTAGTAGCCGTTGAACTGCTTTGCGAGATCATAGGCGTATGCTGCAATTACAGATGGCGCAAATTGCTGTCCTGCGTTGCGTACAACAGTGGGGTAGTCGGCAAGGGTCTTGATAAGCTCTACCTCCTCGGGAAGTAACGTAGCCGATGTATAGTCGTCGGCAGTGATACCAGCCTCGTCTGCTTTGCGCATTATTGAGCGTATACGAGCGTGTGTGTATTGGATAAATGGACCCGTGTTGCCATTGAAGTCGATGCTCTCACGAGGATCAAACAGCATAGTCTTCTTGGGGTCAACCTTAAGGATGAAGTACTTCAAGGCACCAAGACCTACCATCTCTGATATGGCGGTAGCCTCCTCCTCCGAGCAACCATCGAGCTTACCCAGCTCATCAGACATCTCGCGTGCTGTGCCAATCATATCAGCAATAAGGTCGTCGGCATCAACCACAGTACCTTCGCGCGACTTCATCTTACCCTCGGGCAGCTCCACCATACCATATGATAGGTGGAAGATGTTGTCGCTCCACTCGTAGCCAAGTTTCTTGAGTACGAGCTTCAATACTTGAAAGTGGTAGTTCTGCTCATTGCCAACAACATAGATCATATCGTCGAGCTTATTCTCCTCAAAGCGGCTCAATGCTGTACCCAAGTCCTGTGTCATATATACCGAGGTGCCGTCGCCGCGTAGAAGCAACTTCTGGTCGAGACCATCTGCCTCGAGGTCAATCCATACAGAGTTGTCCTCCTTGCGGAAGAAGATGCCTTTGTTAAGGCCATCCTCCACGAGGCTCTTGCCAAGGAGATAGGTCTGTGACTCGTAATAGACCTTATCGAAGTCTACACCCATAGCCTTGTATGTCACGTCGAAGCCGTCATATACCCAGCCATTCATCTTCTCCCAAAGAGCATATACCTCGGGATCTTTAGCCTCCCATTTGCGTAGCATCTCCTGTGCCTGAACCATTACTGGAGCCTGACGCTTTGCATCATCCTCTGACAAACCACCCTCAACAAGCTCCTTGATTTGAGCCTTGTAGTGCTTGTCGAACTCCACATAGTATTTACCTACAAGGTGGTCGCCCTTCATACCTGATGACTCTGGTGTCTCTCCGTTGCCATATAGCTGCCAAGCGAGCATTGACTTGCAGATGTGGATGCCTCTGTCATTTACAAGGTTAACCTTTATGACATTGTGTCCGTTTGCCTTCAAGATAGTGGCTACCGAGTAGCCGAGGAGGTTATTGCGTATATGTCCAAGGTGTAGTGGCTTATTGGTATTGGGCGACGAGTACTCAATCATAATAGTACGACCCGACGCGGGTGCCATACCATAGTTCTCGGTATTTACAATCTCGCTGAAGCGCGATGCCCAGAATGAGCTGTCTACAGATAGGTTAAGGAAGCCTTTGATGACATTAAAACTCTTAATCTCGGGTGTCGATGCGACAATCTTCTCACCAAGTTCTGTAGCTGTAGCCTCGGGCGACTTGCGTGATGCACGAAGCAAGGGGAATACGACAACGGTGTAATCTCCCTCAAACTCTTTACGAGTCTTTTGAATCTGCAACTGTGAGCTGTCGCTTACGCCGTATAGCTCCTCCGTAGCGCGTGCTACGACACCTGAAATAAACTCTTCGATGTTAATCATATCTATTATTATTACCTATTTACATAGTTATTGCGCACAAAGGTACGTTTTCTTTGCGAAAAAAACGTCTCTTCACGTGTTTTTTTCATACCTTTGTGATACAATTTAACTGAAAATATGAAGATAGCTAACATAGAGTTGGGCACAAGACCGCTATTTCTTGCTCCGATGGAGGATGTTACGGATCCCTCGTTTCGTTATATGTGCAAACGTTTTGGTGCAGATGTCGTCTACACGGAGTTTATCTCGTCGGATGGACTGATACGTGATGCGTGGAAGTCGCGTGCAAAGCTCAACATTGCAGATTATGAGCGTCCAGTGGGTATTCAGATTTATGGACACCTCATTGAACCTATGGTCGAGGCGGCGCGTATTGCCGAGAGTGCCAATCCCGATATTATTGATATAAACTTTGGATGTCCAGTAAAGAAGATTGCTAACAGAGGTGCTGGCTCGGGTATGATGCGTGATCCCGACCTTATGGTCGAGATGACACGACAGATAGTAAATGCTGTAAATACACCTGTAACTGTGAAAACGCGTCTTGGCTGGAGCGACGAGATGAAGAATATTGAAGAGATAGCTCTGCGCTTGCAAGATGTTGGTATTGCAGCACTTACTATACATGGACGCACCCGCTCGCAGATGTATCGTGGCGAGGCAGACTGGACACTGATAGGCAAGATTAAGAACGATCCGCGCATACACATCCCCATTATCGGAAATGGCGATGTTGACTCGGCAGAGAGGTGTAAACAGATGTTCGATCGCTACGGTGTTGATGGCGTAATGATTGGTCGCGCAACCTATGGACGTCCGTGGATATTTCGTGAGTGTAAGCACTATCTTGAGACTGGAGAGTTGTTGCCGCAACCTTCGGTTATAGAGCGTGTGGCTATTGCCAAAGAGCATCTTGCAAAATCTCTTGAGGTTAAGGGCGATAGAGTGGGCATCCTTGAGATGCGTCGCCATCTCACAAACTATTTTAAGGGCTTGCCCGATTTTAAACAGACTCGATTAAAGTTGGTTACATCTTTCGATGTAGAAGAGATAGTGTCAACATTGGACTATGTTGCAGAGCGTTGGGGAGACTTCGATATGCGTGACACAGTGCCTGCACCTTTGTCGCACGATATTTAGTCGATGAAGTGCCGCGAGGCTTGGCTCGAAATATGTGTAAACTAAATAAACTAATGTGATATGATGTACCTATTAACACTTTTGGCAATATCGTTTGCCGTGTCGGCCGTAGGCTGGTTATATTTTATTTACTTCTTTAGTATTGGCTATGGCTTTGCAATATCAGCCCTCTCTGTGGCAACTGCCATCATCTTTAAGGATGTTATCACACTACCTGTGATGGTGTTGTGTGCGGTGCTATTTGTCTATGGTATACGCTTGGCACTATATCTGTTGATACGTGAGCGTAAGTCTGCATCATATAAGAAGATATTGTATCAGCCCGATAACACAAAGCGTAAGCCATTGTTTGCGATGTTTATGATATGGATATCTTGTGCCTTACTATATGTTGGTCAGATTAGCCCAGCAACCTTCTATCTATTCAATATGGTGAATGGTGCTGTTGTTAACGAGGCGTGGGCGTGGGCTGGTGCTGTTGTGGCTGCATTAGGTGTGGTTATTGAGATGATTGCTGATGCGCAGAAGAGTGCTGCTAAACGTGTAAACGAGCGTCGCTTTGTGGATACAGGTCTATATCGCATAGTACGTTGCCCAAACTACTTTGGCGAGGTGTTGATGTGGACAGGAAGTTTTATAATTTGCTTTGGTGCGTGCTGCAATGTCTGGCAGTGGGTTATAGCATCGCTTGGCTACATTGGTATTGTCTACGTGATGTTTAGCGGCGCGCGTCGTTTGGAGTTGCGACAGGGTGAGGTCTATGGTGCAGATCCAGAGTTTCAAAGCTATATTGCAAAGACTCCACTCATCATCCCCTTTGTGCCTATATACAGCGTTGCAAAGCACACCTGGCTGAAAGGATAGTCGTAGTGGCATATAAAAAAATGCTTCGGGCAGTATAGCTCGAAGCATTTTTTATTTGTTGAATTACTCAACACTATCTTACGCAAGACTATTTGTTGGCAACAACACCGTTTGCGGGATCGCCTACAACCATATTCTTGTCGATGCGCAATGTTACGTTGCTATCAACCTCAATTAAAAGGCTTGTCTCGTGTACCTCCTTGATAACGCCATAGATACCACCAGCTGTGATAATCTTATCGCCCTTCTTAAGACCCTGACGGAACTGCTCCATCTGCTTGCGACGCTTTGACTCGGGACGCCACATAAAGAAGTACATGATAGCGATCATGGCGATAATCATCAGCCAGAAGCTCCAGCCACCACCCGCTGCAGGTGCCTGTGCCTCTGCAGCCTCTGTTGCAACGTCAACCACCTCATTTACGGTCTCTGCGTCAATAAAAAATAGATTCATAATATAAAATTTAAGTTATTAATTGTTTGCTTTTCAGTTATTGCTATAAGCCCTCTCAAGGTGCTTATAGCACAAAAATAGTAAAAATTATTGTTACAACAAATTTTATCGTTCAGCGCAGTTGCCAGTGTGCTATATTTACCAAATTAAACACTCTTTACTCCACATCGGCACTAATCCATATAGCCACGTGGCAGTCACGTTGTGATGTCTTTAAGCTCACATAGTTACCAACTGTACCATACTCGCCACGACTATCAAACACTACGTCAATGTCGGCATATTCGCCCGCAGGTATCGCCTTTTGTGGTAGCTCAATGCTCACACAACGACACGTCGTCTCATAGTCGAGAATGGTAATAGGCTCTGATGTCGCATTGGTAATACGAAGATTTTTGCTCACCGTGGTTGATGCGTGTACTGTGCTAAAATCGAGCATCACCTCGCTTACGCTATCCCTATGTAGTGTGGCGGCAAGTCCTGCATATTGGCGTGATGTGGATGCTTCTGCACTCTCGTTAGCACGTTGTCTATTGTCATACTCGGAGTCCGCAACGCGCAAAACGAATGCCACAACAGCCAACAGAGCGATAGCCACTATCGTATATACTACACCTCTACGCATCTTAATATTTTGCGTGGTTAGAGTAGACCACGACCACTCTTCTGAATACGTCCGCTCTCCTTAAGCTCGGCAACAACCTTGTCGAGAACACCATTGATAAAGGTGCTACTTGAGGGCGATGAGTAGTATTTAGAGATGTCTATCCACTCGTCAAGAGTAACCTTGACGGGTATTGAGTCAAAGGTGACAAGCTCGCTAACAGCAATCGAGAGGATGAGGTTATCCATAAAGGCAATACGCTCAACATCCCAGTTGCGAGTGTAGCGGTCGATAATCTCCTGATTGTCCTCGTACTGTACCAATGACTTGATGAAGAGTGTACGCGCAAAATCGAGGTCATCATCGCTCTTAAACTGCGGCAATGTCTTAATCTCGGTATGGCTCTGCTTGAGGCTTGATATAGTGCGAAGTACCATATATAGCGCAAAACTTAGGTCGTCGTTCCACATAAGCGACATCTCGTCAATAGCATCTGCCACCACGTCGCTCTCTTCTAATGAGGAGTAGAACTCCTCAACGAACTTACGATCTGCGGCAAATGTGCTATTTGGCGCAGACATATAGTTGCGATAGTACTCCGACTCTATCATCTTGTTGTATACCTCCTTCACAGTGTCGGGGGTCTGTGACCAACCAAGTCTGCGACGTGATATCTCGTCCTGTACGGAGTCAGATGTGGCGAGAAGGTTAACCACGGCATTGTCAACAAATCGACGGTTGGGGTTAAGATCCTCGTATGTGGGCAACTTCTTCTGCTTGGCGAGCTCCTGACGGCTCTCGGCATAACGTGCCACCTCGACGATAAGTGACATCATCTGGAAGTATAGGTCGTAGGCTTTGTCGATGGATTCAATGAGGTTCTTCTCCGACGTTTTGAGGTTATCGGAGCCTGATTTAAGATGTGCGTAAAGGTTCTTTGCGACCTTCACTCGGAGCAATCTTCTACTCAACATAATATGAACATGTTTCTAATTTAGTGCCAATAAGCGCGACAAAGATACTAAACTATTTGCAAAACGCAATTCATAGCACCTAATTATTTTCAATGATTGGTGTAAAATATTGACAGGCGTTCTCTTTTAAACAATATCCAATCAACAAAAAAGAGGGTAGCGGTGCTACCGTTACCCTCAATAGTCAATATGTTACAATGATTATCTGCGGCGCATACCACCACGCTGCATCTGCTGCATACGTTGCTGCAAGCCACCACCTGCCACAGCCTTCATCATCTTGCGAGTCTCCTCAAACTGCTTAAGCAGGCGATTAACCTCTGCAAGCGATGTGCCTGAACCCTTGGCGATACGCTCACGGCGTGAGGCGTTGATAATCTCGGGTGTCTCGCGCTCGGCGGGTGTCATAGAGTCAATGATTGCCTCGGTCTGCTTAAATGCATCGTCTGGAATATCTACATTCTTCAACGCCTTGCCCATACCAGGTATCATTGATGCGATATCCTTAAGATTACCCATCTTCTTAATCTGGTTGATCTGGTCGCGGAAGTCGTTGAAGTTAAACTGATTCTTGATAAGCTTCTTCTTCAGCTTGCGAGCCTGCTCCTCGTCGAACTGCTCCTGTGCGCGCTCCACGAGTGATACGACATCACCCATACCGAGGATGCGGTCAGCCATACGCTCGGGGTGGAAGATCTGCAAAGCATCCATCTTCTCGCCAGATGAGATAAACTTCAACGGCTTATCGACAACTGAACGAATAGATATTGCAGCACCACCACGTGTGTCACCATCGAGCTTTGTGAGGACTACGCCATCAAAGTCGAGACGATCGTTAAACTCCTTGGCGGTGTTAACAGCATCCTGACCTGTCATAGAGTCTACAACAAAGAGTGTCTCCGAGGGGTTTATTGCACGCTTTATGGCGGTAATCTCCTGCATCATTGCCTCGTCAACAGCAAGACGACCTGCAGTATCGACAATAACTGTGTTATATGACTTCTGGCGTGCATACTTGATAGCGTTCTCGGCAATCTCGACAGGGTTGTTATTTCCAGGTTCGGTGTATACCTCTACGCCAACCTGCTCACCGAGAATCTTGAGCTGGTCAATAGCGGCAGGACGGTAGACGTCACCTGCAACGAGCAACACCTGACGACCCTTCTTGCTCTTGATGAATGATGCAAGTTTACCCGAGAAGGTGGTCTTACCAGAGCCCTGAAGACCTGCGATAAGCACAATAGCGGGGTTGCCCTCGAGCTTGATATCTGTGGCTGTGCCTCCCATAAGTGCTGCCAACTCATCGCGCACAATCTTGGTCATCATCTGACCAGGTTTCACAGAGCGTAACACATCCTGACCAAGAGCCTTATGCTTAACATCGTCTGTGAACGCTTTGGCAACCTTGTAGTTGACATCGGCATCGATAAGCGCACGACGTATCTCCTTGAGGGTCTCGGCGATGTTAATTTCGGTGATTCGTCCCTCACCCTTAAGTATCTTAAACGACCTTTCGAGTTTTTCGGTTAAATTTTCAAACATACCTAATTATATATTATTACTTTATCTGCGTTATTGAACGGCTCTGTTAAAATTGGAGCCAAAGGTACGAATTTATTTTTAATATTCCTATTTCCACACCCTCTTATACCATTCTGTGTTAATCCAGTCGTTGGGATAGACACTACTTGGAGCCGACGTTGTGACACCACTATATACCTCTTCATTGATGGGGTAGGTGCCATACGAGCCAAAGGCGGAGTAGAACGTGGGGAGTGTATATTTAGCTATTACAGTGCGGTTATACTGCTTGTTAAATACATCCAGAGCATTCTGGTCTGTTGCTACGGTTGAGCACCACTCTCCAAAATCGTAGAAAATATGGTTAGATTGACCCTCGTATGTTTGTAATGTGGAAGTGTCATACTCGCTAATAGCAGTTGCTACAACACTGCCTGTAGCCTCGGCGAGGGCGTCAATTTCGCGGCAGTCGATGACAGCCACCGAGCCACAGCGTGCTGCACCCGTGTACTCATCGCGGTAGTAGAGGTAGTAGCTTTCGGCAGCACCCATAATGTCGCTACTCTTACCATCGTTGGCAAAAAGATGGGGTAGAACTCGGTGATAGGGAAAGCCTCGACCCATAATCTCACAAGGTGAAGCTATGATATAGTTTGCTGTGTTGCGTAGCTCGTATAGACTCTCAATATTCGACATAAAGCAGGCATCGAAGAGCAGATAATCGACATTTAGATTTGACGACTCGATACCTGCAGCAAGCTCCGATATCTCAACCAACGTATTATTCTCGCCAAAGTGTCGTGTAGTCTCCGCTCCAATAGCGGGAGTCCACATATTGCCACTTAAGCTAAACGATGTAATATCATCATCTTCAGACTCGATAGGTACCCAGCCTCGACCGTGCCCTGCCAATACAATGCCGTAACGATCTGCAGATACGTACTTATCTATGAGGTTAAGTGTGTTACATATATCCTGCGAAGTTATCTTCTTGCTGTCAATGTCAATCGTCTTTAATGTGGTGTCAATTGTACACTTATCAATAGGATTATAGCTTAACTCGCATATCTTTGCCTTCGATGATGATAGCTGACGTACATACAACACGCGATTTTGCTTAAGAATATCTTGGCTGATTGCCGTAGATGCATCTTCAATGTTATATCCGAAATATCTATCAAGGCTCGTTCCAAAGAAGTAGAATATCAATGCGTGCTTATAGCTGTCTACGTTTGAAGATGCAAGCTGGGTAATCTCAACATATACAGGCTTCTTTACATCTTTGCAGGCAATCTCAATAGTTGCTGTACGCTGCTCACCGCTGTTCTCGGCGATATCTATGCGCAACTCACCCAACTTATGGTTGTTAATGTTGGTTATCCAGTCACAGTCTGGTGTGGCACTTACGCGTATAGGCTGCGGCTCGGATGCAGTTGCGCCCACCACATACTCTATTACCACAGTCTGCTGGCTGGATGAGTAAACGTGGCTGGGTGATGTGAATATGCTACACTTCGATTTGCCGACATTTTCACAACTTGCCGCCGTAAACGCTACAACTAATATAAACAGGGTGTAGATATGTCTAAATATCGTATTTTTCATCTCTATTGTATGTTGAAAGCGCAAAGATACAAAAAAGATTAATTCCAACTACTTATATTCGCGAGGTTTAAGATTATTGAGCTGCCAAGTGCGGTCACGCTTGATGACAACATCATCGGGTTTATTGCGATATACGCGGCTATAATCAAAATAGAAACCCTTAATTTTGTCGTGTGTCTTACGCATCAATGGGATATACTCCACCGTGCGGCTAATGATGTGGCTCTCGTTGTAGGCATAACCTTTGGCAGCGATTACGTCGTAAGCGTGAGAGAACATCAGTACGTGCCACGGCGACTCCTCCTTAAGTCCTGTGCCTGTTGAATCGATGGTGTTAAGTACACCGTTAAGATGGTTGTAGTATAGCTCCTCGCGTGCAGTGTCACCCAATGCTCCGTAGGCATACGCCAAAAGGTTTAGTACCTTTGGGCAGAATGGGTCAAGCTCCATTGCCTCAATGCCACTCTCGATAATGGCTTCGAGCTGCCCCACGGTGGGCTGCTCTGGGTTGATACCCGACATAACGTTAAGCATCGTGTCGAGTGCGCGATTTTCAACAAACGGACGATACGACTCTTGGTAGACGTAGCCATAATAGAGATAGAAGTATTCGTCGGCTGTCAGTGCCTCTGTGCCGTTGCGATACTTGAGCAAAAGGTTTGTGTAGTAGAATGGCGAGGATGTAATCAGCGTCTTATGAATGATGTCATCCTCATCGGGTACACGCACCTCGGCTTTTTGTGCCATAAGCATCGAGGGGAACATTACACATAGCGTAAAAAGGCTTAATAGCAGTCTTCTCATAATCTCACAATATTGGTCTTAAAACCAACGTCCCGATTACTTAAGTTCGTATTTTACAATAGCCTTTTTTATTGAGTCGCGTAACGTGTCGCTGCCTTCAACCAATGGCAGGCGCACCTCATCACGAGTGAGACCCATAACAGATGTCATACACTTTACACCTGTAGGGTTACCCTCGGCAAAGAGGAGCTTGATAGGTTCATTCATCTCCTGCATCTCTCTTTCGGCAAGCTCGGTCTCGCCATCCATAGCGTGGTGTACGCAGCGACACAACATCTCTGGAAAAGCATTGGCGGCAACAGATATTACGCCATGACCGCCTCGCTTAATAAGCTCTACTGTAATGCCATCATCACCCGAGATTACCTTGAAGTGGTCGGGGCGACCGTCAATAATACGCTGCATCTGCTCAATATCGCCAGATGCCTCCTTCACGGCAACTATGTTTTTTGAGGCGTGTGCAAGGCGCAACGTCGTCTCGGATGTCATATTGACACCAGTACGCCCAGGAACATTATATATGATAACAGGTACTGGGGATGCCTCGGCTACTGCCATAAAATGGCGGAAGATGCCCTCTTGTGAAGGCTTGTTGTAGAATGGAACAACGCTCAATATACCGACGGTGCCAGATAAATCAAACGTCCTCAACTGCTCCACGAGGGCTTGAGTATTGTTGCTACCCATTCCAACGACGATAGGAACACGCTCCGCAGTGCGCTCGACGATAAAGCGCAGTACGCTCTCGCGCTCCTCAATATTAAGTGTCGCAGTCTCGGCTGTAGAACCCTCTGCGACGATATAATCAACGCCACCTGCTATGACATAGTCAACCATGCGACCAAGTGCGTCGTAGTCTACCTTGTAGTTGTTGAAAGGTGTGATGAGTGCTACACCTACACCGTTAAAGTTTACGGTTGTCATATCTTTTGTGTTTAATAGTTTATCAATTCTTAATTCAACTTCTGTTAGAAGAGTGTTCCTTGTATTGCCCCAGTGTTTATATCAGCCGCTTCACTTGCAACCGTTGGCGAGGGAGTCGGTGTTGGCGATGCAGCGATTTGCTGTGGGGCAACTTCATCGCCACCTATCAGCTCATATAGTTGCTCCTCGCTAATAATCTGGATGCCGAGTTTATCAGCCTTTTTTCTCTTCTCGGGGCCCATATTCTCTCCCGCAACCAGTAGGTCTACATTCGCGGATACAGACGACATATTTTTACCGCCGTTTTGCTCTATTAGCTCCTTGATCTCGTCGCGGCTTCTTGAGAATTTGCCTGATACCAAGATGCGCTTACCATCGAGTCGGTTTGTAACGAGCAGCCTCTCTTGCGCCCGAAATTGTAGCCCGTGTTGGCGTAGACGCTCGATGATATTGAGGTTTTGAGCGTCACCAAAATACGAGATGATACTATCGGTAATCTTCTCACCAACCTCTTCTGCCTCGCATAGCTCCTCGCAGCTTGCTGTCATAATGGCATCAATAGACTGAAAATGGTCGGCGAGATATTTCGCTGTTGTCTCTCCGATATAGGGGATGCCTAACGCAAATAGTACTCGATGGAAGGGGACCTCTGCCGACTTTTTAAGGTTTTCTATAATCTTTCGTGCAGTCTTCTCTCCCACAATGCGCGAGTCGGGAAGTTCAAGCCCTGTTAGGTCGTCAATTGTGATGTGTGATAGCTCATCATAGCTCGATATTACGCACTCGTTAAGGAGTGCATCCACAATCTTCTTCTGTATAACACTTATCTTCGATGCACCACCACGGATGATATTTGGTACAGCCTCGATGAACTTCTCTAAAGTCTCTTTGCCGAGTGTACGCATATACTCCGTCCTTAAATTTGATAGCTGCTCGGCGTGCAATGCATATAGGTCTGCCGAGGTCGTTATCATATTGTTTGTTACGAGCTGCGATATTATCTGCTCACCCAGTTCGTCAATGTTCATAGCCTTGCGACTAACGAAGTGGACGATTCGTCCAATAATCTGTGGCGTGCAGCCGCTCTGATTTGGGCAGTAGTGCTTTGCCTCGCCATCGTTACGCACGAGCTCTGTTCCGCACACGGGACAGTGTGTGATGTAGCTAAATGGTGCGCTATCTGGTGTGCGCTGCGAGAGCTCTACACCTGTGATCTTGGGGATAATCTCACCACCTTTCTCAACATATACCATATCGCCAAGACGTATGTCCAACAGAGCTATCTGCTCGGCATTATGCAGTGAGGCGCGCTTGACGATTGTACCAGCTAACTGTACGGGGTCAAGATTAGCTACGGGGGTTATCGCGCCAGTGCGTCCTACCTGAAAATCTATGCTATGTAGGCGCGTGAGCGCGCGCTCTGCCTGAAACTTATATGCCACAGCCCATCGTGGAGCTTTAGCCGTTGAGCCGAGCTCGCGCTGATGTGCATAGCTGTTCACCTTTATTACAACGCCATCTGTGGCATACGGTAGCGACTTGCGTGCGGTGTCCCAGTGGGTGATAAAACGCTCAATATCCTGTCGTGTATGGCATATTGCAGTGTGTGGAGATACCTTAAAGCCCCAGCTGCGGGCAGCCTCCATACTGTCGCTATGTTTGGCAAAAGATAGGTTGTTTCCAGCAAGGTGGTAGAGCGAACAATCCAAGCCGCGATGTGCTACTGTCTGTGATGATTGTAGTTTGAGTGTGCCTGCTGCTGCATTACGCGGATTAGCAAAGAGTGTCTCGCCTGCACTCTCACGCTCCTTGTTAAGACGGTCAAATGATGCGTAAGGCATAATAATCTCGCCACGTATCTCGAATATTTCGGGGTAGTTGTCACCGCGCAGACGCAAAGGTATGGAGCGTATTGTGCGCACATTGTTTGTAACATCGTCGCCACGTCGTCCGTCACCGCGAGTAACTGCACGGCTCAAAGCCCCATTCTCGTATGTGAGAGAGATGGCCGTGCCGTCAAACTTGAGTTCACATACAAACTCAATGTCATCGCCCACCTCTTTGGCGATGCGGTCAATCCACTCGCCAAGCTCTTCAGATGAGTATGTGTTGGATAGCGACTGCATAGGGTAGCGATGCTCGACGCTCTCGAACTCTGTCGTAAGGTCGCTGCCCACACGGCGTGTAGGAGAATTAGGGTCGCACATATCGGGATACTGTGCCTCGAGGTCTTGAAGCTCGCGCAGCAGTGCATCAAACTCAAAATCGGATATTTCGGGAGAGTTATCAACGTAGTATTTATGGCTGTGGTAGTCGAGGAGCTTGACGAGCTCCGACATACGCTTTATATCATCGTTACGGCTCATATACAATATATGTACATATTATGTCGTAAAGGTACATAATTTGTTTGGATTGACGAAGAAAAATGAAAAAAATAAAAAAAATATTAGCTGATGCTTGCACATTATCAAATTGTGGCTACATTTGCGGAAAATTTTGAGAAACTATGGTTGCAAATAATATGAAGAAACGACTTGTAACAAGTTACAATAACCTCACACCCGAGCAGCAGGCAGAGCTTAAGGTGTTGTATCCGCTTGGTTTTACCGATGTTATGCAGCGTATAGATAAGCCAGATGGCTCATTCTTTTACGTTGTACCCTACGAGACCGAGGATACTTACTATTTGGTAAAGATTGATGTAAAGATCGACGATGCCACAGAGGATACAGACGATGGCTACTATGATGATGACGATTTGAAGGGTGCCGACGAGTTGGCAGACTCAATGTCAGAGGAGCCTTCGGACGACGATTTTTAAAGAATAACGACTATGTCGTGTAAGCAGATTCTTCGGAGTCTGCTTTTTTTGTCTCTATGCTCATAGCCCATTTAGGTGGCGGCACGGTTTATGCGAATGGGCATATAACCAAAAATTTGAGCTTATGAATAGAGTAATTCGCAATCTTGTGTGTAGCGCATTGGCGGTTGGTGCAGCCTCCAATGTCTCGATGGCTTGCACCGGCATATCGTTTACAGCGGCTGATGGTAGCTATGTGCAGGCACGCACCATAGAGTGGGCTAAAGGTGCGCTTAACAGCTACTATGTGGTTATTCCTCAGGGAGAAAAACTGCAATCATACACGCCAAAAGGGTTGAATGGTATGAGCTACGATGTCCGCTATGGCGTTGTCGGTCTTGCTGTTGTTGAGAAGGAGTTTATAGCCGAGGGAATAAACGAGGCGGGGCTATCTGCTGGGTTATTCTTCTTTCCGCAGTATGGCGGCTATGAGAGTTTTGACAGTAGCAATACATCCAAAACGGTGTGTGATATGCAGCTCGTGCAGTGGATATTGTCGCAGTTCTCTACTATCGACGAGGTGAAGAGTGCGTTGAGTGGCGTGCGTGTCATAGGACTTGTTGATGGGGCGGTGCTGCATTGGCGTATCGGCGAGCCTTCGGGCAGACAAGTGGTATTGGAGATTGTGGGTGGCGTGCCTCACTTCTACGAGAATAGCGTAGGTGTGCTTACTAATGCACCGGGCTTTGAGTGGCAGCTCGCCAACCTTAATAACTATGTCAACCTCCGCGCAGGATCTGCCAAAGATTTGAAGTTGGGTGACTACACATTGCAGCCCATTGGCGGTAGCTCGGCAATGCTTGGCTTACCCGGAGATTTTACCCCTCCATCGCGTTTTGTGCGTGCTGCGTTCTTCCGCAATACCGCACCACAACGCGCTACAGGCTGGGATACTGTTGTGCAGTGCTTCCATCTGTTAAATACGTTCGACGTGCCTATTGCTGTTGAAAACCCCGATGAAAAATCACTCCCATCGGCTACACAGTGGACAGCGGCAATAGACCTTACAGCGCGTAAGGTCTACTATAAAACGGCATATAATAACCATATTAGGTGCATAGACCTACACTCAATAGATTTTAGTCGTGTTAAGTATCAGTCACACCCGTTAGATGCAGAGCAGAAGCAGCCCGTTGAGATGGTTAGGATAGGGTAGGTGTCTGCAAAAAAAAAGAGATGTTGTCATCTTTACAGTTGACAACATCTCGTCGTTTTATTGGCTCGGTATCGCGTTACATCATTCCTAAACCACTTGTTAGTTCACCAATATGCTCTTGCTTAAAGTTGCCAGAGAGAATAATAAGTGCAAGCTCGTCACCTTCGATAACAAATATCACAAGATCTGATATGACATCACCATTCTGTCGAGAATACATATTTACAATAGTGCCATCTTGCTCAAGATTTAGCATAGATTTCAACCCGAGATCTGCAATAATCTTGTTTGTGCTCTTCTCAATTTTGGGGTTAACCTTACTGTTCTCGCTGTTTATGATAATCATTGAGTCGAGGATGCTATCAAGACCCTCTGTGTCGCCGTGTGCTTGCATAGCAGACATAAGCATCTCACCTTCAAGATTTACTACGGTAACATCTTCGGTTGATTGATACTTTGTTGCAAGATCAGTAAATTCAGGAATGTGTGCCATTGCCATAATCGGCACAAAGAGCATTGCTGTTAAAAGTAATCGTTTCATTGTCAGTTGCTTATTTAGTTAGAAATTTATCATTTGTGTAGCCTCTTTAAGCTGTATATTATCGCCAAGTAGACGAATTAGTACAGCTTCATTGCCATCCGACGTAAATATGATCATCTCGTAAATAGCTCCGCTATCGCCGCTTTTGCTATATATCTTAACTATTTCGTCGCCGCTATTTACCGACATAACCACCTTTAGTCCATTGGTTATACTCTTTACATCGGCTTGGAAACGTTCTATATGTTTAGTATCTTCCAGCGCAATAACCTCCATTTGGTTGATGCCGTTGCTCACGCCCATAGATTGGAGCATATCCTTGGATAGGCGAATTGTGGTAAATCCCTTCTCGGACGAGTATCTATCTACCATGTCGGTAAAACCATCATCGTATGCCATTGCGATGCTTGGCAATATCGTTAATATTAATAGAATAAGCCGTTTCATATCTTGTAGTTGTTTATGTTAGAATAGAAGACCTATGCCAGCAGACAATCTCTTTCCACCAGGGCCAGTATTCGGACGGAACATCTCCATAAATGAGTAGTTGACAAAACCGTATAACTTGCGCCAGCCAATACGTGCCGTCATACCAACCTGCACGGGGTTTAGTGTTACTTCGCCTTCGATAGTAGTCTTGGGTTTCTTATATGCAAGGTGCGATCCGATAAGTATATCGAGGTTAATTCCAGCCGAGATAAAGAAGCCTCGCTTGATGTTCCAATTTAGCAGGAACGGCATATGCAGGTAGTTGGCTACAAGTTTCGATTTTTTGATGTCCCCATCAAGTGCTACTGGACGCATCAAGCCATCCTCGTAGCGTAGTGTATATCTGTCGGCAAATGTGTAGTTCTCCATCGAAAAACCTACACCCATCTGGAAGCCAAGCGTGCGTCGCTTGTTTAAAGCCACCTCCATAGATGTTACGTTGAGAGCGGTATATACCGATTTGCGGCTGCCAAAGGGCATCATTGCTGCCTCCTCGGGGCTATACATCGAGTAGTCGGCATTCGTAAGGGTGTTTACGCCTATCTCCACGATTGCCAAGTGGTCGAGGCTTGTGCCTCCGAAGCCGCCGAATGAGAAGTTTACGCGCTGGTTTTTACTCTTGTGTGCGCACTGTGATGTCGCTTCGGGTGCGTGAACAGCAGGGGTGCCTCCAATCTCGAAATTCATACCCGCAATAGTGATTGAGAGGTTGCCATCCTTTGACGATATTATGTTCTCTTTTCCATCGTTTAGTGGTATTGAGCTCATTTGTGTAGATTCTGTCTCCTGTGCATATGATGCCACTGCACATAGAAGAATTGAGAGTGTTAAAAGAGTGAATGTTCGTTTCATAACCTTTAGTTTTTTTATTGTTGTTGCTCTATGCATAGTATATTAAGTTTCTCGATGCGAGCCATCGCTATTTGCATATTATTGGATACACCTCCAAGTATATGCTCTGCTTTGTCGCGTGCTATTGCCTCGTTGTCGATATAGTGACCATCTATGTAGCATATTATCGACGGCTCGGCAGTTATAGAATCGTTTTTGCGTGTGTTAAGGCCGAGAACGATACCTATTATAGCGCAGGCTGCAATGGCAACCGACGTAAGACGAAGCAACCATATTCTACGTGGTGGCTTCTGTGTGTTGATGCTCTTGTTGATGGGTGCTGTTACGCTACGCATCTGTGTAGTGGCATTAAACATCGCCTTTATTGGCAATAGCTCGTCTGGCACTTCGTCACACGAGGCAAAATACTCTGCTAACTGTTGCTCCTCTTGGAGCGAGGTCTCCGCATCCATATACCTCTGTGCAAGTATTTTAATCTTGTTTAACTCCATAGTTCATTGCCTTTATTAGTTGTTCGCGTATTATCCTTCTTGCTCGTGATAGGTTTACTCGTATGCTCGCTGCATCGCTCTCCATAGCATCTGCAATCTCTTCTATCTCGTAGCCCTCTACATCGCGCATATGTAGCACTATTCGCTGCTTGTGTGGAAGTCGGGCGATTAGCTGTTTTGTCAGCGTTGTCATATCGTCAAGGTTTGAGCTGTAGTCGCCATCATTATACGGTATCGCCATGACACCACCATTGTCAATATCTTGCACCTGATGCCTACGCCGAACATAGTCAATTGCCAAATTGCGTGTCATTCGACAGACATAGGCGCGAGGGTAGTTGTGTTTAAGAATCGCATCGCGCGCCTTCCATACCTTCTCGTATACCTCTTGTGCGATATCCTCCGCCTCAACATCAACACCCACGATGCTCAATGCTAAACGGTAGACGGTATCTTTGGTTTGAGATACAAGGTCGTTATATTGTTGTAAAGTAAACTCCACTTCTGCTCTTTTCTCTCTGTTTGTCTATATAACGAATAACGGCTGCGAAATATAACATCGCAACCGCTATTTTTACATTTTTTCATCTTTACGTGTGTGTTTGTCGAAAAGTTTGCCTTCGGGACGTGCTGGAAACCAGCCTCGTTGTACGCGCTTGCGCTGTTCAAACAACTCGCCTATGCCCCATAGCGACGATGCACTCCATACGGCAAGTAGTGTCGATAGTAATAGGTCAGCAATAAGTATTGAGGCGATGCCTGCAATGATGCCACTTAATAGAAATATCCACCATATCTTCACGCCGAAGTAGTATTCGCCCTTGATGACAATGGGGTGAAATAGTCCAATAATTAGGAAGGTTGCAAAGCCTATGATAACGCCTGTGAAGTGAAGTTCCATAATCAATTACAATTTATGTGGCAAATATATAAAAAAGTAGCATCTCCCGAAAGAGATGCATACCGTCATATATGATAGTTTTTTAGGCTGGTGTACATTTTAGAAGTTATACTGCACCATTAGACTTACGCGATTTGCTGTATTCTTTTTCTCATTCATATTCTCGCGCGCTCCACGCAGATACTCCAAGGCGAGTGTGAAGTTGGGTGTTATGTTGCAGAAGATATTGCCAAAGATATACTGTCCCTTGCAATACTGATCGTCGGCAAGGTAGCCATTCTTCTTCTCGAGGTTAACCTCCGAGTAGCCACCAGCAGCCCAGAGTACACCCGGGATAAAGTTAACCTGCGCTGCAGCCTGCCAACTCCACATAGGCATTGTCTGCGTCTGCTCGGGGTTTGAGGGGTTGTAGGCAATGTCATAAGGCGAGCCTGTGAGATCCTGAATATAGGGGGTGATACCCTCGCCATATACACCATTCATATATAGGTCTACCCAGCGTCCAAGAGCGATGTTACCACTAAGCTGCACACCCCAACCAAGTCGCGTTGTGTTGTTGCCCGTGAGGTTGTTGTGTAGGTACATATCGCGTACTACACCTGATGCGCGCAAGTGGCTCTTACGGTCGCTACCCCAAGCATATTGCAGGTAGGCAATGCCGTCGGGTACACGCTGCATAATGGGAGAGAAGTTGTCGTTATATGTTCCGTTCACCTTCGGCACCTCGGCGGCAATACCAAATGTCCAGTGTTTACGCGCGAAGTCCACCTCGTAGCGTATCATCTCGGTAAACTTAAAATTATAGGCGTTGGGACCCTGAAAATCTACAGTGCGTGGTGCAGCGTTAAGGTCGCAGAATGTAGAGACATCGCGACCCACGGTGAAACCTCCTACCTTAATATAGGCCGACCTCAATCGCGGGATGTAGCTGAACTCGTCGCCACCACGAAAGTCCATATCGGTATACACGACAATGCGTCCAAGTCTACTGCTATTTACTATCGCCTTTAAGTATAGGCGCGATGTGGTAGCATCCATCATTACGCGCTGCTTATCGGCGTAAGTTGTCGAGGCGGGGATGTCGTATGTTACAAAGTCGATGTTGTTTACTGTGCCCTTAAAGTCGTAGCTTGTACGTAGGTTGACACATCCTCCCACGGCCAACGAAAAGCGGTTGTTGCGCGTGGCGAAGATAAACTGTGGATTGTTTGTCTGCTGAAAGCCGTGTCGGTGTGTATCGAGGTGGTCGGATATGACATCTTGGCGCATTGACTCCTCGTTGTTTTCATCGTGGTCGCCACCTGTTGATGTTGAGTATATTGTCGGATTATACGACTTTGAATGGTGGTGGTGAGAGCCTTGTGCACTGATGATGTTTGTTGTCGCCAGAAACATTGTCGTTGTGACGATGAAAAGTAGAGTTTTTTTCATACTTCATAAATTTTAATTGGTTGATCTTTTCTGAATGTAATTCATTTGTTATGCAACAGTCGCAAGTAATATGCCAAATAGAAAGTTTGAGCGATTAGTATGGTGGGGTGTGGTATGTGTAATGTTAAGTGTTATGCATCATTCTTTAATTGAATCTAAAAAAACTGTAAAACTTGCACGTGTTTGTAAAATTATTGCTATATTAGTTGTCGCAAAGTGGATATTTTAATAACTCCACCAATGTTTAACCCTAAAAACAGAATAACGCTATGATTATTGGAGTACCCAAGGAGATTAAGAACAATGAGAATCGTGTAGCTCTCACTCCGTCAGGTGTAATGGAGCTTGTTCGTCGTGGACATGAGATTTATGTGCAGTCGACAGCTGGCGAGAACAGCGGTTTTAAGGATAGCGACTATGAGGCGCAAGGCGCGAAGATCCTGCCCACTATTGAGGATGTTTACGCTATTGCCGAGATGATTGTTAAGGTTAAGGAGCCTATCGCCCCAGAGTATAAGTTGGTGCGCAAAGGTCAGATTGTATTTACCTACTTCCACTTTGCAAGTAGCGAGCCTCTTACCAAGGCGATGATTGAGAGTGGTGCTATATGCTGTGCATACGAGACTGTTGAGCGCAAGGATCGTTCATTGCCGTTGCTTATCCCGATGTCGGAGGTAGCTGGTCGTATGTCAACGCAGGAGGGTCGTTATTTCCTTGAGAAGCCACGTGGCGGTAAGGGTAAGCTATTGGGTGGCGTTCCCGGTGTTAAACCCGCACGTGTATTTGTTATTGGTGCAGGTGTCGTGGGAACAGCTGCGGCACGTACGGCTGCTGGCACAGGTGCCGATGTTACAATATGCGATATCTCGTTGCAACGTCTCACCTATCTTGCTGACGTGATGCCGAAGAATGTAAAGACATTGATGTCATCGGAGTATAACATCCGCGAGGAGCTTAAACACGCTGACCTCGTTATTGGCTCGGTGCTTATCCCAGGAGCAAAGGCCCCAAAGCTAGTTACACGCGATATGCTTAAGGATATGGAGCCTGGTACTGTGATGGTGGATGTAGCTATTGATCAGGGCGGCTGCTTCGAGACATCACGTCCTACAACACACGAGGATCCTGTATATTATGTTGATGGTATCTTGCACTATTGCGTGGCAAATATCCCAGGAGCTGTGCCTTACACCTCTACTCTTGCTCTTACAAATGCTACAATGCCCTATGTCATACAGCTCGCTAACAAGGGCTGGCGCGAGGCGTGTCGTGATAATGAGGAGCTGCGCAAGGGTCTCAATGTTGTCGAAGGCAAGGTTGTATATAAGCCCGTTGCCGAGGCGTGGAACCTTCCCTATGAAGAGTTAGCTTTGTAATTTATATTATAGGTAGCTAAAAGCGCGAGTATCATAAACGGTACTCGCGCTATCTGTGTATGTCTAATAGGGTGCGTGAAAATAGAGATGTCTATTCATTTAGCTCCAACCAGCGCATCTCCTTTTCGTCTATGAGCGATATCAGCTCTTCTATACGTTTTGAGCAGGTCTCAAGGCGGTCATACGGAAGGGTGCCAGAGGATAACTCCATCTCCAATGCTCTCTTCTCATCACCTAATGCGACAAGATCTGTCTCGAGCTGTTCTAACTCGCGTTGCTCCTTATATGAGAGCTTGCGTTTCGAGGTGTCGTGTGTGCGCTGCTGTTGTGGCTTTGGGGTGCTGTCGGCACGCTGCTTGGCGCGCTCCTCATCCTCTCGCTCCTTGATATACTCACGATACTCGCTATAGCTGCCAACAAAGTCCTTAATGCGACCATCGCCCTCGAAGATAAAGAGGTGGTCAACGCACTTGTCGAGGAAATATCTGTCGTGCGATACGATAAGCAGTGACCCTTTGAACTCTTTAAGGTACTCCTCTAAAACATTGAGGGTCATAATGTCGAGATCATTGGTTGGCTCATCGAGAATAAGTAGGTTGGGGTTGCGCATAAGCACCGTCAGCAGGTATAATCGGCGTTGCTCGCCACCGCTGAGGATGTCAACACGCTTGTTAAAGGTGTCGTGCGGAAAGAGAAAGCGATTTAAGAGTGTTGTAGCAGATACACTCTGCCCATCAGACGACTTGACAATCTCGGCAATCTCCTGTACGCACTCGAGGACGGTCTGCCCAGGCTTAAATGATATGCCACGCTGGGTGTAGTATCCCGTGCGTATGGTCTCGCCGTGCTCAATAACACCCGAGTCAGGCGCAATCTCACCCGACATAAGGTTTAGGAAGGTGCTCTTACCGACACCGTTGCGACCAACGATGCCTATGCGCTCGCCTCGTGTAAACTTATACGAGAAGGCATCGAGCATCTTGCGCTTGTCAAAACTTAAGTTTACATCCATACAGTCTATGACCTTACGTCCAAGTCGTGATGTGGCAACATCTATCTCAACGTTGTCGCTGCGCAGGCTCACAGAGGCCTTGTCCTTAAGGTCATAAAAGGCGTTTATTCGATAACGAGCTTTGCCTGTGCGGGCCTGTGGCGTGCTACGTATCCACTCTAATTCACGGCGTAGAAGGTTACGCGACTTGTCTATCTCCGCCTGCATATTATTATATCGCTCTTCACGCTTTTCGAGGTATTGCGTGTAGTTGCCACGGTAGGCATATAGATTGCCTCGGTCAATCTCCATAATCGTATTACATACACGATCCAGAAAGTAGCGGTCGTGGGTTACCATAAGCAGAGTGCAACGTGAGCGTTGTAGGTAGCTCTCGAGGTATTCTATGATGTCTATGTCGAGATGGTTGGTAGGCTCATCCATTATGAGAAACTCGGCATTTTGCAGCATCATACAGGCGATAGCAACGCGCTTTGCCTCACCACCCGATAGCTCGCCCATATGCTGGTCGAGACGCTCAATCTTGAGTGATGACAGCACCTGCTTTATGCTCTGCTCCAGAGACCAGGCATCAGAGGCATCCATAGCGGCAATAGCACGCTCAAGGCGTTTGCTATCTCCGCTCTCGATAGCAAGTTCATATTCTCGTATCTCGGGAGCGTGGTCACCCATACGCGAGTAGACCTCTTCAAATACGGTGTTGTTGGGGTTGAACGGGGTATTTTGATCCAAGAAGGCAACGCGTATATCCTTCATAAACTTAACCTCTCCACCTCTGTCTGATTGTTCAACGCCAGCGAGTATCTTGAGCAGTGATGACTTGCCTGTGCCATTCGGTGCAACAAGGGCAATCTTATCGCCCTCGTTGATATTAAAGCTGATGTTTGCAAACAGCGTGCGGTCTCCGTATGATTTCGAAATATTTTCTACTTGTAGGTAACTTGCCATTGTATAGACTACTAAAGTGTTTTGCTAAAGTTAAGGTCAAGGTCAAATGCTATTCGCTCGCCACTATCATAGTGGATATTGCCAGTACGCACAAAGCCGAGTCGCTGCATCATTGTCATCATACGTATATTGCCTCGGTGTGTATCAATTCTAAAGCCTCGATAGCCCTTTTGGCGTGCCACGTCAGCTGCGTACCTCATAATAGTTGTTGCAATGCCACCTCTGCGGCACTTGCCATCAACACACAGGCGATGCACAACGACATATTCATCGGGCGTGTTCCACTCATTGTCAGGAATCTGCTTGTATGCTATCTCTCCAGTTAGTACTATTGCAGCGTAGCCAATAGGGTAGTCATTGTCATCGACTGCGACATATCCCACACCATCAATAATATCTTGTTCAATGACGTCGCGTGATGGATAGCCATCTTGCCACTGGTCGATAGCCAACTCTGCCAAAGCAATTTGGGCAGAGCGCACAATCTCCATTATTCGTGCAACATCGTGTGTGTAGGCTGGGCGAATCATCGTTTGCGAGATATTTGTGCAACCTTGCGTCGTATGACAGTAAGGTTAAAGAGCGTAATGCCAAGCGTGAGTACGATGGCTACAACAATAGTTGCATAAGGCGTTGTATTAAGCTCTGCACCAAGAGACTCAACAAACAGCGTTGAGTATTTATGCTGTATGATAAGCGTTGCAATAATGCTCACGACGGCAATCGCCGATGTTAGCCCGATGGTAAGTAGGTTATATGGGCGTGCTACCTGTGAGGGCTTATGGCCTATAAGCACTAAATTTTCGAGTTTCTCGCTGTTCTTTTGCAATAGAAGGTAGATGCTTAATGTGAATATTACGATAGATAATACACTGAAAATTAGACCAATGAGAATGATTATCGCAATACATACTTTAAGCAATAATAGAGCTTTGCTACTCTCCGAAGGCTTCTCCTCGGCAACAAAGCCGTGCTCGGCGAGATAGTCGACAACCTCTGGGTCGCCCGGGTTGCGTACCTCGATGATTAGTCGTGATGCGCCTTCGGGTGCAGTGTTAGCGTAGTAGTTGTTTGCCCATATCATAAGATCCATAGGTACGAGTATGGTATTCAGCCTATCGGAGAAACCAACAACGCGACCAGTATAGTTCTTGACCTGTCCATTGCCCGAAAGCTCCACTGTAAGAGCCATACTCTTGATAAGGTTTTCGGTGATTTGTGGAAGATTTTGTGTGTGGCTGAAGCCGAAATTATATAGATTTAGATAGTTACGTGGTATGATGATGGGTATCTCGTTGCTGTCGGGCGAGAAGTGCCACTTATCGGTCTCAACATCGATAAACATATCGGGAACGGACTCAAAAAACATCATTGTAGAGATTTTGCGACCTCCGAACATTATGCTGCCATATACTTCGTATTGAGATGATACAAACTCACCGATGTTAACTACGAAGGACTCATCGCCAAGCGCATCAACCTCTTCGCGAGTAAATGTCGTGGCATTGCGACCTACGCGCTCGACAGGTTTTGTGATTATTACATAGTCGTTGCCAATGAGAGACTCTTCGCCTGTGAACATTGGCTTGAGATCGCTATATATTTGCACGCCGCATAGTATGATTATCATACCGATAAGATTGGCGAGGAAGAATACAGATAACTCAAAGATGCTTATATGTCTTCTTAATAGCTTCCAAATTAGTTTCATAGACGAAGATATTTATCATAGTCAATATTCATGTGCTTGCCTATTGAGGTTGCTATTACAGCAGCTCCTTGTCGCTGTGCTTCACGGAGGATGATATCGCGCATAATATCGCTATTTTTGTCGTCAAGATGCGAGATAGGCTCGTCGAGCAACAGAAAGTCTATGGGTTGGCATAGGGCGCGTATAAGTGCTACACGCTGTTGCTGACCATAGGACATATGTGAAATGAGTGACGTACGTTTGTCGCCAATGCCAAGCTCCTCAAACCAGCGATTGATAGTCTCTGTGGAGTGTATGCCCGTAATGCGGTTTTTTATCTCGACATTCTCCATTGCTGTCAGCTCTCCAAATAGGCGGAGATCCTGAAAGAGTATGCTTATGCTCTTTTGTCGCAGGTCGCACCAATTATTGGTGGTATTTTGGCGCACGTCGTGGTTGTCGAAGAAAATATCGCCACGATAGTCACCACGCTGACCATAGAGGTAGCTGCAAAGCGATGACTTACCTGTGCCCGATGCGGCCTCAATAAGATATAGTTTGCCGCGCTCAAACTCCACCTCTTTATGCCAAATGTCGGAGCAGAGATCCTCGCGTGTGGCAAAGATCTCTGGCACAACATTACTAAGTTTGATACTATTTATCATTGCATCAATATTTGTAACATTTCAGGCGTGACAAATGCTTTGTATAGCTGATTGAGTGCATTTGCATCGCTGTTGTCAAGTACCCAAACGAGCTCTACATTTGTGTTATTGTAGCTCTTGGCATATATGTAGTTGCTCATATCGACAATTTTATACATAATAGCAGCATCGTCGCTTGACATCTCATATTTAATCTCGTTCAGAGCGTTGTTGATGAAGTTATTTGATGCCATATTATCGATGTCAATAATCATATAGCCATTGCTGCCAGTTACATCATCCATCCAACGTGCGCTCGTTGCCGACTCAAGCTCTGGAGCAAGCTCATCGTTAACACCTGCATAGAATATAGTGTCATCCTGACCGAGATATAGCGACAGGTTGCGACCAAGTCGCATTGTATAGTTGCTCTCGTCAACGCGTGTGAAGAATGGTGCTGCGAACATTGTGATATTTGACAGAATGTAGTTATCCTTGACCTCCGCCATAAGGAGTGCCTCCACGTTGTTGACGTTGTATTTGCCTTCGAGATTATTGAGCGATAATATTACATCGCCATCAATAGAGTCAATAGCATCGCATACAATCTGGAAGCCTGCATTAAACTCATTTGAGTCGATGCCGAGCGTCTCCGAGAGGGTGTCGGTGGGCATCTCACGAAGAAGAGCAACGGCCTTACTGCCGTCAATGTTTAGATTGAGCATTGCAAGTAGCGTGTCAGGCAAGAAGCGAAGATTAGCGTTCTCTGTCATACCCATATAGGCACTCGCCTCTGTATTTATACCCAGTGCACAGCCGTCGATAACTACGCGACCATCGAGAAAGCTCAAGCCAACTACCATTGCTGCATCCTCACCAAGCGTCTCTCGCGCTTTGGTGCAGTATGCCATAAACTCCTCGGGGATGTCGTACTCCGACTCCTGCTTTGAGGCGTACTCCATAATGTCGATCAGGCGGTTGTAGTCAATATACATAGCCATATCGCGCTCGCCAAATATTGAGAGGTCGGCGTAAGCAAGCGCAAGAGAGCTGTTTAGCAATTCACGACAGTCAAGCTCCGCATTGCTCTTGCCCACAGCCACGGCAAGACGGTCGTTGTAGCCAATAAGGGTATTGCTGTTCTCGATGCGTATAATACGGATGTCGCCGTCACGCTCTACGCTCATATTTGTTCCCTCGTTTGAGTTGTACAGGTCGAGGGCAAACTCCGTAAAACGGTCAACGAGATTGATGTCGTGTACCGCAGCAACTGCTACCGCCTCGTAGCTCTCTGACTCAATATCTACATTTGAGTATGCATACATTGGGAGCGAGAGGTTGAGACCCGTGTTGTTGAGATCAACAACGAGTGACTGTATGTACTCTGTGTCATTGGTGCGGTCAAACTCCGAAGCGAGCATTGTGCCCAGGGTCTTGCGTTGCGACTCGTTCAAATCTGCAAGGATGCCACTCTTGTCTACGAGCTGCTTGCCGTCGAAATAAAAGGCAAAGTCGGCATCAATGGGGAGAGACTTCGGTTTGTTCTCTCTGAAGATAAAAAAGGCTGCCACGGCGATAGCTGCAATAACGCCCAATGATATTAATACTTTCTTCATATTGTGTAAATTTTTAAATTTTGCCAAAGCAAGAGTATAACTCTGTTATAATCTTGACAAAGATACGATTTATCTATGGAAAAATCTAACGAATGAGAAAAATAATGCTTGATATATTGGTGCTCAATGACTTATAAGTGTGTGTGGTCAAAGTGTCGTAGATTAAGGAGCGTAATTAGATGAAACCTACAAACAACTATCGCTGTGGATATCGGGTGCTATATTTTATGCGCGACAGTGATAGTATGAAAATGAAACCTGCTATTCTCTCGAACAGCAGGTCTCGAATTAGTGTCTAATGTGTGATAATCTATCAAAAGATGATAGAGTCTCTGTCGTTAATTTAAGGAATTCTTAAAATCATCAATAGATGAATATTCCACACCCTTATATATAATTTTAGTAATAGTTGCACCTTCCTCAATAGTAATTTTATTCGTTTTAGCTATTGAATTAAGTTGTAATGTTTCAACTATTGCTCCAGCTTTAATATTGACAGTGGGGGCATAAGTAGCATTATATTCGTTTACATTCAACAATGCAACCTTAGAATTGTCGTTTATAGTAATGGTTCCTTTAACAAGAGCGTTTGCATCAATCTTATCAATAGTTGATGTTCCTGAAATTGTCAAATGACCGTGATTGTTAACATTTACACTCCCAATGATACTATTATTTATTGTGGTCATTTTATTATTTGGAACAAAAACATCATAAATTCCATATATATTATACGCATTTATGGCATTTGCATTTAAATCCTTTTCTCCAACCCAATATGAACCTTTAATTGTGCAGTCGTTCAATGTGGCTGTTCCAATATTTGAAAAAGCTGACATAGGAATACTTCCACTCATATTATAGCAATAAATTCCGTTATCTATAATTTTAACATTCTCAAATACTGTATTATAATTATTACGTCCTGACACACCGCCATAAACACCTCCGTAGATACCAAAATGCTCTCCTGCAAATGTTATATTCTTAATGATAACATCTTTGCCATCTGCTGCTGCAAAGGTATTTTTTACGACGAAATTGTATTTATATGGTTCAAAGGTTATCGTATTATTATTACCATCGATAGTATATGCTTTAGTGTATAGAGGAGAACTTTCTGCAGTCCAATTTTCAGGCATAGGTTCAATGATATAACCGTTTCTAATGTGCCAACCAGCAGGAATATTGATAGTCAAACCAGCTAACGCTTCTTCGGTGTAGATTCCGGCATATTCTTCCCACACATTTTCGTCGATTAATGTCTGCTCACCATCATAAAGAGGGTCAAGGGTTATTTCTACATTGATATTATCAGTAATGATATTGCCTCCATTTGCTCCATTACCAACGATATTTGTACGATAATTACGCTGTACAGGTGCATGAGCTAAACCATCTTGCAATTCAATGGTTGAGCCATCTTCAGAAGATAATAAAAATTTCAATCCATCCAATGTAGTTTGAGAAGCTCCATTAACATTATCATTAGCCAAGAAGTAACACATAGAAATGTACTTGTATTCTTCTGCTTTGCCATCGCAATTTATATCCACCGTCAAATACTCATTGTCAAGAATATCATTGGATATGAATGTTACATCTGTTTCTCCCCCTACACTGCCATCAACCAAGTTCAAGGTTGTTGCTGCTTTTTTGATTTCTACAGATGATGATGTAATTTCAAAACCAACGTCTTTTGCATTCTGCCATTCCTGCTCAGTAATACCCAAGTTTAACTGTGCAAAAGGTCGTTTTAAAACAACATTGATGTTTGTACCCTCTGTAACGGTGAAAGTTTCAGCTTTAAAGAATGCATCACGACTTTCGTCATTATTTAAGGCATTAGCATAATCTACGGTAATTGTCTTATAGTCATCTGATATGGAATAAGCATTACATTCTTTATTCTGTGCCCAAAAGACAGCAGTATATTGTTCGCCTTTAATTAATGAGAATGTCTTCTCAAAAGGAAATTCTGATGCTGCATCACTTTCGGCTACTCTATTCCCCCTACCATCGAATATGGCATAAATGAGTTTGTTCACGCCTGTACCATCGCTAATTGCACGAGTACTCATCGCATTCTCGAGTTCAAGCGAGAATGTCACCAAAGTCTCATCGCCTGACAATTTAGGTGCTTCATCATTAGAGCACGATGTTGACAACAGCATTCCGACTGCTGCAAACATTGCAAAGGTTCTTTTTGCTTTCATTTTCATAAGGTTTTTGATTAATAATTATGTGTCATTTTAATTCATTACAGAATAATATTATAGTCTCCACCATAATTGGGATCTATATCTACGCCATTCGAAGCATCCTGCATCAAGAATTTCCCTATAAGTATAGTATGATGGTTGGGCTTGATTGGAATCGTTAAGGGTGCTGATGATGCTACCAGTTGATCTTTATTATCATAAATACCTACCATCACTGTAACCATAGCCCCATTGTCACTAACAAATACATAATCAAACCCCATTGTAGCCTCCAATTCGGAAAGCTTCTTCAAGGTAGATTCGAACATTACTCCCGTAATGGAAGCAACAGGTCTATTTGCAAATAAACTATAGGTATTAGGGACAAATCCTACATATTGTATTTTTGCTTTACATAAATTGAGGTCATAATCGTTTATCTCAATAAATTCCAATAAATCATTAGCTATAATTTCAAATTTTGCCAATGGACGTTTCATTCTAATACTGATTGTCTGATTCATTTGATTGGCACTATTGGGAGATAACCAAACATTACTCTGACCACAAAAAGCATCCCGATAGTCATTGTTGCCCTTATGGTCGCCTTGCAATCTGATTTCCGCAAAGTTGTCGGCATTGTGGAAATAGCTGTCATCGCTTGTCTGCACCAAGTCTGACCATACCATCACATTGTAGTTGCCGGGCAAGAGGTCGAGCGTCACTTCGTGGTCGTAGCCCTCTGATATATCTTTTGTGAATACGAACTCCTGTGTATAGTCCGATGTGGTACGCATTTTCTCCGACACGGGATAGGTGCGGACAATGTATCGTATCTTGCCATAATCACGATGATTGTCGTATGTCTCGCCATATCCCTGCTCAATGACCTCTGCACCATCGTATAGGTGTTCCCATTCGGTCATATCCGTTTCATAGTTCAGACGAAGATGCATTTTTACAAACTCTGGTGTTTCAGGCCATTCGTGAACATCACAAGCCGAAAGAAGCAATATCGGCAGGCACATAATAAGGTATAGAATCTTTCTCATCGCCTGCCTCATTTCTTCTTTAAGTCAAACGAATAGGAGAACGATACCGCTGCTTGGTCGATACCCCAGTAGGTCTTCTTGATGCTCTCTATCATCAGACCGTCTTTTGTGCGTGGAGTATTGTGGAACTTGTCGTAGTTATTTGAATATACTCCTGCTCCGAGTGAGAACTCAACTCTCCAGCGGTTGTTCTTGCTGATGGGCAAGCGATAACCTATGCTCACACCGCCACCGATGGCAGGTGTCTTACGGTTATGGTCTTGATAGCGGTAATCGCCATCAAAAGCAAAATTGTAATATGCCAAGCCGAAGTGTACTCCTGCGAAGAATCCGTCATTCTCTTCCGACAGCCAATAGCGGAACTCGGGTTGAATGGCTGCTGTGCGGAACTTGATGGTCGATTTGAAGTAGTCCCAAGCAGAATAATAGACAGGAAGCGTAAACGACCAATGTTTTGCCAAGTCAACTTCTGCGGCAACATTGGCAATAGCCATTCCCAAACCTATGGCATTGGTCTTCAAATGGAGTTTGCGGCTCCATTTCTCCACTTCGGGAATAACCGTTTCTATAATAACCGTTGTGTCGGGCACAACTTCAACTGCTTCAACTATTGGCTCTGGTTCAACAACGTCTATAATTGGTTCTTTTATTTGTTCTATCTCCGTATAGTACAAGATATAAAATGCCGAGTTTCTTATACGGGGATAATAGGTTTTGAGAAGATATCGATAAACAGGGAGCTGTTCCATTCGCCACTTCTTCGTTCCTACATTAATATCTGCATCAATTATTGAAATTACTTTTTCTATGGTGGTTCTTTTCATCAAGGTATCTTTCTTTACATATTCCCTCAAACGCGCCCATGATTCTCCACCGGGATGCACATGCAAACAATTATGTAATTCAGGATGCTTGTCAAGAATATATTTACGCATAGTATTCGCACGATTTCTTGAAAGCATAAGATTGTGTTCATAAACTCCCTCTGGGGATGATTGAGATATTATGACTATTGAGTCAATTTTTGAAATGCCAATAGAGTCTATCTTATGGGCAAAATCTTGTAATGAATTTGTATTGCCCATATAATCAAGATCAAGATTGTATTTATCAAACTTAAAATGTACTTCTATATCCTCAAGTCGTTTGTTGATGCGTGTGCAATTTTCCAATGTGTCAGCATTAACAAATTCTTTATCGGTACGAGAATCCGCATTGATTCCCGTACGATTTTCTTGTGAATGCGCAATGCCCACACCAAACAGCATGAGAATCAGCGTTATACAATATTTCTTAATGCTCATAAATCAGAATAATAGGTCACTTCTCTTAAGAAGAGAAGTGACAACCAATGCAAAGGTACGCAATTTTCGGTAATTAACAACAAAATGTACACATATAATTTCATACTATTACTATTACTATTACTATTGGAGTTATAACCTAAAATAGATAGTACTTATTCAAATAACCCTCTCATATTCAAGTGTTAGCTGCTGCATAAAGCTCTCTTCTTAAGAGAATTTGCGTTGCTTACTGCCGATGGCGGCACATTTGGACTCAATATTTTAGTCGACACGTCTTATATTTTAATTTATCTCTTCCATATTCACACTCTTTAGTACTCTTTGGCTCTGGATTTGCATTGTACGGGTAAACATCTACATTTTGTGAGTTATGAGAAATACACTTAAAGGAACACTAACAGAGGAGAATCTGTTGAAGGCTTTTGCAGGTGAGAGCCAGGCGCGTATGCGTTACAACTACTTTGCATCACAGGCATCAAAGGATGGCTACGAGCAGATTGCTGCCGTCTTCAATGTCACAGCAGATCAAGAGAAGGAGCACGCTAAACGCTTCTTCAAATATTTAGAGGGTGGGATGGCGGTAATACACAATGCTGCATATCCAGCTGGCGTAATTGCCTCTACGCGTGAGAATCTTATCGCTGCAGCCGAGGGTGAGCACGAAGAGTGGGATGTGTTATACAGCTCGTTTGCCGAGGTGGCAAAGCAGGAGGGCTTCAAGAAGGTGGCGGCTACATTTCAGTATGTTGCCGAGGTGGAGAAGGAGCATGAACGACGCTACTTGAAGCTATTGAGTCGTCTTACTGACGGTGACTTCTTTAGACGTGATGGCGAGATATGGTGGCAATGTCGCAACTGCGGTTTTATCATACGGGCGAGCGCGGCTCCAAAAATATGTCCATCGTGTGAGCACGAACAGCGTTTCTTTGAGCCTATGGCAGATAACTATTAAGTGTTAATGGTAATATACAGAAGGTGGCGTATAACGTGGTATGTATGATACCGCTTATACGCCACCTCTATATGTTGTTATAGCCTGTTATAGTCGCTCGATATACCAGCGAATAGTACGCCGTAAACCGTCGTCAAAATGAGTTTTGGGTTGCCAGCCAAGCTCCGTTTGGAGCTTTGTTGAGTCGATGGCATAGCGCAAGTCGTGACCAGCACGATCCTCTACGTATGATATTAGCTCAAGGCTTTCTCCAGTTACACGTCCTAATTCTTTGTCCGTTAGTTCGATGAGCTTGTGTATTAGGTCGATGTTGCTCCACTCGTTATTGCCGCCGATGTTGTATGTTTCACCATCCTTGCCATTGTGAAAAACTTGATCAAGTGCCTCGGCATGATCGCCTACATAGAGCCAATCTCGCACATTCCGACCTGTGCCGTACACGGGTAATGGTAGTCTATTTACGATGTTGTGGATGAACAGTGGTATCAGCTTCTCGGGATACTGGTTCTCGCCATAGTTGTTCGAGCAGTTCGTGACAACAGTAGGCAGGTTGTATGTGTCGTGGTAGGCGCGCACAAAGTGGTCAGACGATGCCTTTGATGCTGAATAAGGCGAGTGCGGCTCATAGCGTGACTGCTCGGTAAAGGTGCCGCCATCGAGGGATAGTGCCCCATAGACCTCATCGGTTGAGATATGGTGAAAACGCTTGCCTACGTACTCTCCAGCCCAAGCACGTCGTGCCGCCTCAAGGAGTGTCAATGTGCCGATGATATTGTTTGTAGCAAAGTGCATAGGCGCGCTGATAGAGCGGTCAACGTGGCTCTCTGCGGCAAGGTGAAGCACTCCATCAATCTTATAGTCACGGAAGATGCTCTCCACGAGTTCGGCATTGCTAATGTCGCCCTCGATGAATGTGTGGTTGTTGCACTGCATAACATCGGCAATATTGTCGAGCGAGCCTGCGTATGTCAGTTTGTCGAGTGTGACAATGTGGTAGTTAGGGTATTTATTTACAAACAACCTAACCACGTGGCTACCAATAAAGCCTGCACCACCTGTTATAAGTATGTTTCGTGTCATTGACATAATCTATTTATCTCTGTTATACACTCACTCAACGCCTCGCGCCAATCTATTATTGTGATACCACTAATTCGTGATATGCGTGTGGTGTCAAGTACCGAGTACGTAGGGCGTTGTGCTCGTGTTACACGCTGTGAACTTTTGCAGGGCTCAATACTGCATATCTTACCACTTTGACGAACTATCTCTTGTGCAAACTCATACCAGCTGCAGCAGCCTCCATCTGTGAGGTGGTAGATGCCAGCCATTTTATCTATCTCGCCGTTGTCGATGATTGCGACAATGTTGCGCGATAGGGTAAGTGCAGATGTGGGAGTGCCATATTGGTCGTCGACAACAAGTAGCTGCTCCTCTCTATCTGCTAAACGCAATATTGTGCGACAGAAGTTCTTGTTGTAGGGCGAGTATAGCCATGATGTACGCAAAATGACTGCCTCTGGGTTGTTTAATGCACGTCTCTCGCCCTCCGCCTTGCTATGCCCGTAGCCATTGATAGGGGCTGTGGTATCCTCCTCACGATAGGGTGTTGTGCGAGTATTATCTCCGCCAAAGACGTAGTCTGTGGATATGTGTATTAGCTTTATTCCCTGCTTGTAGCACTCTGCTGAAAGGGTCTCTACGCCCTCTACATTTATACGTTGCATCTGCACCTTGTCATCCTCGCCACGCTCCACGTCGGTATATGCTGCGCAGTTTATGACAACGTCCGTGTGGTGATGTTGCAACACCTCGGCAACGCTACTTCTATTGCTGATGTCTAAATCGTTGTGCGTAAGTGTGATATATCGGTTGTGCGAGTTGCGTGAAGCCTCTGCCAATGCACGACCAAGCTGCCCGCCACCACCTGTTATAAGGATGTTAAGCATAGTAGTCGCTCTTATAGTCAAAAAGTGTGTCACACAGCTCCAAGGTGGGTGCAGTGGTATCCTTTGCAGAGAGTATCGCCCTGTCGGCAGAGATGCCCCAATCAATATTTAAGGTGGGGTCATTCCATAGAATGCTCCCCTCACTCTGTGGAGCGTACATATTATCGCACTTATATTGGAGTATAGCATCGCCACGTAGCACGCGGAAACCGTGGGCAAAGCCTCGCGGTATAAAGAGCTGGCGGTGGTTGTCCCCACTTAATTCCACAGCAACATACTGTCCAAATGTTGGCGAGCTGCGTCGTATGTCTACGGCGACATCGAGGATAGCTCCCGCCACTACGCGCACCAACTTCGATTGTGCATATGGTGGAAGCTGAAAGTGTAGACCGCGCACCACGCCCTCCGAAGAGCGCGACTCGTTATCCTGAACAAACACGACATCAAGCCCTGTCGCCTCTTTAAATCGCTGTGCATTGTAGCTTTCAAAGAAGTAACCTCTATTATCGCCAAATATTTCAGGCTCAAGGATATAAACGCCATCTATGTCGGTCTTGATAACTCTCATCTTATAGGTTTAGTAGGTAGCGTCCATACTGATTATTAGCCATTGGTTGTGCCAGCTCGTGCATCCTCTCGCGTGTTATCCATCCGTTGCGCCAAGCTATCTCCTCAAGGCACGCTATCTTTTGACCCTGACGCTTCTCGATGACCTCTACGAAGATTGATGCCTCGGCGAGTGAGTCGTGTGTACCTGTGTCGAGCCACGCATAACCACGATCAAGTATGGTGACGTCCAACTCGTCACGCTCAAGGTATCTCTGATTTATGGACGTTATCTCCAATTCGCCACGTGCCGACGGTGTGACACTTGCAGCGATATCCAGCACACTGTTGGGGTAGAAGTATAATCCTGTTACGGCATAGTTTGAGCGTGGCTGTGAGGGCTTCTCCTCGATAGATAGTGCCTTGCCGCAGTCGTCAAACTCCACTACGCCATACCTCTCTGGGTTGTTTACACGATAGCCAAAGACCGTAGCACGTCGCTTGTGTGTAACACGCTCAACGGCACTGCGCAGCAGATGCTCGAAGCCTGCGCCGTGAAAGATGTTATCGCCCAATACAAGGCAGGCATCATCCTCGCCTACAAACTCTCGTCCGATGATAAATGCCTCAGCAAGACCGTTGGGCTGGGGCTGTACGGCATAGCTAAACTGCATACCAAGCTCCTTGCCCGAGCCTAAAAGACGCTCAAATGCTGGCATATCCCACGGCGTGGATATAATCAGCACTTCGCGTATCCCCGCCATCATTAATGCCGATATGGGATAGTATATCATCGGCTTGTCGAACACGGGCAGCAACTGCTTGCTGACACCCTTGGTGATGGGGTATAGACGTGTGCCAGAGCCTCCTGCGAGTACGATACCTTTCATCTAAAGTCCTTTGCTATTATATCGAGAAGTGGTAGTGCTGTGTGCGCTTAAGCTCCTCGCCATACTGCTCCTTCGATGCGTTCATCTTGCCGCGGTAGCCAAATATAGACTCCTCGAAGTGTGCTACCTGCCACTCTTCAACACCCTTGAGCATCTCGCGTATGCAGCCCAAGCCGTTGTGGTATAGCGTGCTGCATACCTCCACTGCCGATGCGCCCACGAGTATCGCCTTGATTACATCCTGCCAGCTCTGCACGCCTCCCGATAGGGCATAGTCTATTGCTGGCACCTCGGCTGATAGAATACCTGTCCAGCGAAGTGGTGTAGATAGGTTTGCTGCGCTTGTGAGCGAGTGACCTATGGTGAACTCCAGCTTCTCGACGTCGATATCTATGGGGTAGGGGCGGTTGTATAGCACCACGCCCTTAACGCCGCAGGCATCCAGGCGGTCAACCAGACGTGCAGGGTTGCTGAGGTTGGAAGCCAACTTCACAACTACGGGTAGATGTGTCGCCTGCAACACCGCCTCCACAGCCTCTGTCTGCTTCTGCTCTACTGTGCCATACTGCATATGGCGCGAGGTGAGACCGATGTTCATAAGGTTTAGCTCCAAAGCATCCACGCCCTCCTCGGTAGCTATCGCCGCATACTTCGCCCAGCACTCCACCGAGCGGGCAGCTATAGATGCCACAACAGGTATTGAGCAGCTCTGCTTGATGCCACGTAGCAGCGTGCGCCACTCTGTCACCATCTGCTCGGCAATGTAGCCGTCGAGATAGTCGTTCTCCTCGCCGTGTGACAGTACGTCGGCGAGTCTATTGGCATTGTGAGCAACACTCTCTTCGAAGATGCTCTTAACTACGATTGCGGCGACACCCGCATTCTCTAACTCTATACACTGCTCCACCGATGATGTCATCGGGCTTGCCGACGCTATAATGGGGTTTTTAAGCTCAATTCCGGCAAATGAGGTTTTTAGGTTTGTTGCCATATATCTGGTATTTTTTTTATAATCGTCCTCACAAAGATACGCACAAAAACTCTAAATTGTTCGTTTTTAACCGAAAAATCTTCGTACATACCTATCTATATCCCAAAATTTAGACCAATAAGCCGAATATATACAAAAAAAAGAGAAGAACTATTGTTCTTCTCTTCGTGTACCCAGAGCCGGGGTCGAACCGGCACAGGGGTGAACCTACTGGTGTTTGAGACCAGCGCGTCTACCGATTCCGCCATCTGGGCATCAGATTTCTCTGAAATGGTGTGCAAATATACACACTTTTTTTATTACTCCAAAATTTTTAACAACTTTTTTTACTTTTCTGCAAAATACGACTCTATTGCACGAGCCTTGCTCTGACCAACAACCTCCACTAATTGGTCGTGTGTAGCCTCGCGAACTGCCTTGACACTCTTAAACCTACGTAGTAGCTGCGTGAGGCTCTTTGTGCCTATGCCCTTAATATGGCTCAATTCACTATCTATAAAAGCATTGCTGCGCTTCTGGCGATGAAATGTTATTCCGAAGCGGTGTGCCTCATCGCGCAGGTGGCAGATGACCTTTAGAGGCTCGCCTGTGCGGCTCAAGTAGTATGGCAATGGGTCGTTAGGGTAGAATATCTCCTCTATGCGCTTTGCCAAGCCTACGATTGGCACACGCTCTGCTATGCCAAGCTCCTTGAGGATGCCATACGCACTTGATAGCTGACCCTTGCCGCCATCTACCACAATCAGGTCGGGGAGTTCTGCGCCCTCGTCGAGAAGGCGCGCGTAGCGGCGGTATATTATCTCGCGCATCGACGCGAAGTCATCGGGACCCACGACACTCTTAATGTTGAAATGGCGATACTCCCTACGTGAAGGCTTTCCATCACGAAACACCACGCACGATGCCACAGGGTTGGTGCCTTGTAGGTTTGAGTTATCAAAGCACTCTATATATCGCGGCTGGTGGTTTATGTGCAACTCGCGCTGCATAGCACTCATAAGTCGCTCGGTGTGGCGTTCGGGGTTCTTTATCTCGAGGTTCTTCATCAACTCGGCACGATATATACGCGCACTCTTCAGTGAGAATGCCACAAGGTCGGACTTCTCGCCACGTTTCGGCACGGTGAATGTTACACCGTCGAAGATAAGTGCAGACGAGGGCATTATCGACACTATGACCTCCTTTGATAGCTCTCCAGCGATATTCTCCACGATGTGCTGTATCGCTGCTGTTAGCATCTGCTCCTCGCTGCTGTCTACGCCTGTTGTCATACGCACCGTCTGTATCGCTACTATCGAGCCGTGGCGTATACGCATAAAGTTGCAGTATGCCACATCGTCATCAGGTAGCAGCGTGAAGACATCGCAATCAACAATCTTTGAGCTTACTATTACCGACTTCGATTGGTAGTTCTCCAATGAGCGCAGTCGTTGCTTAAAACGCTCGGCTCTCTCAAATTTTAGCTCCGCGGCAGCAGTTGCCATCTCCTCTTCAAGCCATCGGCGCACAGGTCGTAGGTCGCCCTTAAGTATCGACTGCACAAGACTTATGCTTGAGGCATACTCCTCCGCGCTCTCTGTGCCTATGCAGGGTGCTTTGCAGTTTCCGAGATGGTATTGCAGACATACTGCGTGCTTGCCTGCGGCTATTGCCGTGGGCGACAAGTTGAGCTTACAGGTGCGTAGTGGCACCACTTCGCGTATGAACTCCAAAATTGAGCGTTGCGTGGCTATCGAGCCGTAGGGGCCAAAGTATTGCGAGCCGTCGCGCACCAACTGACGTGTGGACTGCACACGCGGAAATGGCTCATTGCGCACCACTATCCAGGGATATGTCTTATCATCCTTAAGCAGTATGTTGTAGCGCGGTTGCAGGGTCTTTATAAGCGAGTTCTCGAGGAGTAGGGCATCCTGCTCACTGTTTACCACTATGTGGCGTATTTCTACAACTTGCCGTACCAACACACGCACCTTTGCCGAGTGGTCGCGGTTGTCGACAAAGTACGATGATACGCGCTTCTTTAGCGATTTTGCCTTACCTACATATATAATAGTGCCACTATGGTCGACAAACTGGTAGACTCCAGGCGAGTGAGGCAGTTGTGATACTTGCTCGCGTATATGTTCGCGTATAATATTGTTCATATCGCTACAAAGGTACTAAATAGTTGTTAAAATCAAATATCGAGGCTCTGTTAGCAGATTATTTTACAAAAAAATTGTCATAAAATTTGCAAGTGTAAAAAATATATCTACCTTTGCAGTGTATTACTTAACTAATACACATAATAAATGCAGATATTAACCCTAAATAACATTAGAAATGATTACGACAAACAGACTAACATTTGGATATTCGTCACGACGCAACGTCTTGACAAATATCTCGTTTAAGATGGATAGAGGGCATATTCACGGCTTGTTGGGCTGTAACGGTATTGGTAAAACAACATTGCTCAAGATTGTCTGCGGCATTATGCGTCCACAGTCGGGCGAGATACTTGTGAATGGTGTAGACCCTATGACACGTCGTCCCGAGATGTTTAGCGAGATGATGATTATCCCTGAGGAGTTCGACCTGCCCAATATCTCGTTGGAACGATATGCTGACATTACATCGCCATTTTATCCGCGCTTCAGCCGCGAACAGATGCACGCCTACTGCGCAGAGTTTCACGTAAACCCTGCGGAGCGTCTTCACTCAATGTCTATGGGTCAGCGCAAAAAGGCATACATAGCATTTGCGCTCGCTTGCAATGTGTCGATGTTGTTGATGGATGAGCCGACAAATGGTCTTGATATCCCATCAAAGAGTGTATTTCGTCGTGTGCTTGCAGGATATGTCGACGATAGCCGTCTTGTGGTAATCTCGACACATCAGGTGGCTGATGTTGAGCAGTTGCTCGATAGCATCGTAATACTCGATGAGCAGGGTGTGGCTCTTAACGCTACGACGGCAGAGATATGTCGTAAGCTGAAGTTCGGCAAGGCGACAGAGACCGACCAGGTGATATATTCAGAGCGCACAATACAGGGCGATATGGCTGTGATGCTGAATGAGGATGATGCAGATACGCCACTGGGTATTGAGTTATTGTTTAATGCAACAACGGCAAATCGCCACGCGATAGCCGCAATATTTAACAAGTAGTATTATGTCACGTTATTCATTAAGTAGGGTAGCGCAGTATGCTCGCTATCACTATGTTTCACAGAGTAGAAATTATATATCATTGGTACTAACAATAGTTGCGATATTAGCAATTGTAGGCATTCTTAACAGGAGTGTGATAACGGTGGCAGATGTCTCTATGGCTATGTACCTCTTTGGTACTATTGCACAAGCTGTGCGCACGACTTATACGATGCGTAATCGCGCAACAAAGGTCTTGGAGAGTGTGGTGCCCGTGTCAAACGGTGAGCGTTTCACATTTATGCTCTTTAACCTTGCGGTAGTATTTCCTGTGACTATGGTGCTATCATCAATAGTCGCTATGGCTATTGTTATGCCATTTAACTATGCAGACATCCCCTTTATGACGGCACTCGACTATATGTCATTCTATCTCCAGTGGCCGACATATGTATTGGTGCAGCTGTTAGCCTCTGCATCACTGCTAATCAACCTGCTGGCACGTCGTAGTCTCTTTATCGCCTACCTCGGTGCGTTTGTGGGTGCGATACTCTTTTTGTCGATTACAGGGCGCGTAGGCGTTGAGTTGTATATCAATAATGAAGAGACCTTTATAAATATGCTCTCGATGCCTGAATACGTAGGCAGGATTCTCTTCTGCTCGTTGCCTGTAATTTTCTATGCCCTCGCATATTGGGCTTTGTGTAAGCGACAAGTTAAGTGGTAGTTATGATGCAGTTTTCCGAAGATAAGCCTATTTGGCGACAGATATATGAACTTATTGCTATGCGAATACTCTCGGGCGAATGGCTCGAGGGTAGTCGCATTGTTTCAGTGAGAGAGCTTGCGCAAGAGGTTGGTGTTAACCCCAATACGGTTATGCGTAGCTACGAAAAGTTAGAGGGCGACAACATCATCTTCAACCGTCGTGGCATAGGCTTTTTTGTCGCAGAGGGCGCAAAAAAGCATATACGCGATATTGAACGCGAGAAGTTCGTTAGCGAGGAGCTGCCTAAACTGCGAGAGCGTCTTACGCTGCTCGGTATCACGATAGATGTGAAGTGTGAGTAGTCTGCGTTTTTAGGGCTGTGGCAAAGATGGTGGCAATGATGGTTGTGATGTTGTGTCTGTATATAGGCGCAAACATCTACTTGTATATGCGTGTGATGACTCTTATGAGCTCGATGCCGCTTGGTCTTCGCGCCCTCTTTACGGTGCTATTCTGGGCGGTTGCACTGTCGATGTTTCTGGCAGTTGGGCTGCGTAATGCGGGTATGTCGGAGAGCATACAGCGCGCAATGTTTGTGGTAGGCTCTGTGTGGATGGTCTTTCTGTTGTATATGACCATTTTCCTCATCGTGTGCGATATTATTGGGCTCTTTATTCCGTTTAAGGGAGGGTTGTTTTACGCGCTCCTCCTGACAGTTTGCCTACTTGTGTATGGCTACGTAAACTACCGCACGCCTAAACCTCAATATATTGATATTGCAGATAGCCGATTTGAGGGCGATATGCGCATTGTTGCTATCAGTGATGTGCATCTTGGTTATGGTACTACGCGGTCTGATTTGGCGCGATATGTCGATATTATCAATGGCGAGAAGCCTGATATGGTGCTTATCGTGGGCGACCTCATTGACAATAGTATAGAGCCTGTGTGTAGCTCGAAAATGGAGCAGGAGCTGGCTAAAATAGATGCTCCAATAGGTGTTTATATGGCGGTGGGTAATCACGAGTATATCAGCGGCATAGATGCCTGCAAAAATTGGCTCAATAGCACCAATATTGTGCTTTTGCGTGATAGTGTTGCAACAGTCGCTGGAGTAAATGTAATTGGTCGTGACGACAAGGTTAACCGTGCGCGTAAGACTGTTGCAGAGTTGATGCAGGACGCTGATGGTAGCAGTCCCACTATTGTACTTGACCACCAGCCATACGATATTGCGGAGAGTGCCGCATCGGGTGCCTTGTTGCACATCTCTGGTCACACGCATCGTGGTCAGGTCTTTCCTCTGAATATCATTGTCGACAGGATGTACGAACAGAGTTGCGGCTATCGTATGTGGTGCAATACGCACGCCTTTGTGTCGAGCGGACTCTCTCTATGGGGACCACCATTCCGTATTGGTACTAACAGCGATTATGCCGTAATAGAGTGTCATAAAGAGTAGGCTGGCTGTGCAAGAATAGAGGTGGTAAGGATGCTTAAATGTCTCTGTGCCACCTCATTTTTTTACTGCGAGCAGATATTGATAATGACCTAATTGGTTTTTTATTCTCCATATTGGGTGATAAATTGGGTGTTGCGTATTGACTTTTCATAAATTTTATCTATCTTTACAAGCCTAATATATCTATATTAAAGTATGAAGACAGGAGAGATTCAGATATTGACCGTAGCTCGTATTTCCGACTTTGGACTATACCTTACCGATGGCGAGGGTGGCGAAGTATTGCTTCCTAATCGCTTTGCAAAGCTCGATATGAAGGAGGGTGACGAGGTGAAGGTGTTTGTGTATCACGATTCCGAGGATCGCCTTGTAGCCTCTACGGAGACTCCACTTATCGAGGTTGGCAAGGTTGCTGCGCTGAAGGTTGTGGATAAGAGTATTCACGGTGCATTCCTTGATTGGGGTATGTCTTGCAAGCACCTGTTTCTGCCTAACCGTAACCAGCAGGGCAGTGTTGTAGCTGGTCAGAATACGGTTGTATACGTCTATGTTGATGAGCGCACAGGAAGATGTGTAGCTACCAACAAGATTAAGCCGTTCATATACAACGAAGAGCCTCTCACGGTTAAAGTTGGCGACGAGGTGGAGGCGATGATTGCATTTGAGACACCCATCGGCTATCGTGTGGTTGTGGATAACCGCCACTGGGGTATGATATATAAGAATCAGCTCTTCCGTCCTGTGCGCGTTGGCGAGAAGTGTCGTGCTTGGGTGCGTAAAATCACCGACGACCTACGTATAGACTTGAGCCTCCAGCAGCAAGGTTTGGCAGAGGTGGAGACGGCAGTTGTAAAACTTGCAAAGTTGTTGCAGGAGCACGGTGGTGTGCTTGGTGTCAATGACCACAGTGACCCAAAGGATGTTGCGCGTACTACGGGTATGAGCAAGAAGGTATTTAAGCGCGCCCTCGGTATGTTGCTCAAGCAGGGTAAGGTGCGTCAGACAGAGCAGGGTATAGAGCAGATAAAGGGGTAATGCACTATGGCACTAAAGACGGCAGAACGAGTATCGCGTGAGGTGACAGACAACTTTGTCTTTCAACGCTCGCGCCTTGCATACGTCGAGGCATCGTCGCTTGTTGCAGGTCGTGTTTTAGAGATTGGCACAGGCACGGGCTATGGCGTGGATATCATTGCGCCGTCTGCCGATTGCTTTGTCACGCTTGATAAGTGTCGTTCACAGGAGCTTGGAGAACTGCCCTCGAATGTTGAGTTCCGCGAGGTGTGTGTGCCGCCACTTCCCTTTGAGGATGAGTCATTCGATTGTGTCGTCTCGTTCCAGGTAATCGAGCATATAAAGCGCGATAGAGAGCTAATTGGCGAGATATATCGCGTACTGCGCAAGGGAGGTCGTTTTATTGTAAGTACACCCAATAAGAGTATGTCGCTCACGCGTAATCCGTGGCACGTGAGAGAGTATACTCCCGAGCAGTTTGACGAGCTATTATCTCCCTTTGCGTCAATTCAACGACGTGGTATTGCTGGCAATGAGCGCGTATGGGCATACTACGAGAAAAACCGAGAGTCTGTGCGACGTATAATGCGCTTTGATGTACTGCGTATGCAGTGGTGGTTGCCTCGTTGGATATTGCAACTGCCATACGATATAATGAATAGACTTAACCGTCGTCGTCTGCATAGCCAAAATACCGAGCTTACAGAGTCGATAGAGATGTCTGACTACTACGTGACAGAGGTTGATGATCGTTGCTTCGATCTATTTTACGTAGCAATAAAATAGTGAAATATGGAGCATCGAGTGTGTATCATACAACGCAATATCACTTGGCTTGATGTCGAGGCTAATCTGTGTGCTATAGAGCGTGAGGTGGCTGATGTCAGTGCCGATGTATTTGTGCTATCCGAGATGTTCCAGACGGGTTTTGCCACTGACCCTCGAGATGTTGCCGAGAGTGAGGATGGCAGGACTTTAGAGTGGATGCGTGAATTTGCGCGTAGCAAGGATGCGGCTGTTGCTGGCTCAATAGCTGTTGCCGTAGATGGAGAGTATCGCAATCGTATGTACTTCGTAAAACCCGATGGTAGTGTTGTGTATTACGATAAACACCATCTCTTTACTATTGGCGATGAGGGCGAGTTTTTTACGGCGGGCGATAGACGCGTTGTCGTTGAGTGGCGAGGTGTCCGCTATCTGCTTCAGGTATGTTTCGATTTGCGCTTTCCTGTATGGAGCCGACAGCAAGGAGACTATGACGTAGCTATCTACTCAGCACTGTGGCCCGCGCCTCGTCGTGATGTATGGCAGTTGTTGCTAAAGGCTCGTGCTGTCGAAAACCAATGCTATGTGGTTGGTGTAAACCGTATTGGCTATGAACCTACGCTACAATATGTGGGCGACTCTGTAGTAGTTGACCCCTATGGCAGAGAGTCTGCGTCGCTTGGCGCAGAGGCGGGCGTGGCGGTAGCTTGTGTAGATTTAGAGCATCTGAATGCATTTAGAGAGAAGTTTGCCGTAGGACGCGAAGCAGATAAGTTTGAAATAATAAAGTGAAGATACTATGAGCATAAATGAGATAATATTACTTATTGTGTCGGGAGTGATCGTTGGCGTAATCAATACACTCGGTGGTGGCGGCTCTGTGATAAGTATGTCGCTATTTATGGCTATGGGTATTCCAATTAGCATCGCTAATGGTACTAATCGTATAGCAGTGTTGCTGCAAAATTTATCGGCTACGGTGGCATTCCTACGTAAGGGTATGCTTCATATAAAGAGCGGGTTGCTACTCTCTATTCCAGCTATTATTGGTAATATTTTGGGCGCAATGGTGGCTATGGAGGTTAGCGAGATGGTATTTAAGATTTGTTTAAGTGCCGTGTTGGTAATCATTCTTATATATCTCATTTTAGGTAAAGATAAACAGGAGATAACTGGTGGTCACGGTCTGAATATCAAGTGGTGGCACTATATATGGTTCTTCATAATAGGCTTCTATGGTGGTTACATCTACATTGGTCTTGGTTTTCTTATTATTGCCATAACCGTATGGACGATGAACCTTGATATAATAACTGCCAACGTCATCAAGGGCTTTGTAATATTCCTTTCAACTCCATTTGCCCTTGCTGTGTTTATGTATAATGGACAGGTCGACTATATGGTGGGTCTGTTGCATGGCGTGGGTAACATTCTCGGTGCCGTCATGGCGTCACATTGGGCTGTAAACTGGGGCGTGAAGTTTGTTCGTTGGTTTACACTCTTTATCATCGTTGTATTCTTTGTCGACCTTATGGGTTGGATATCATTGCAGTCGATGTTGTCGGTAATGTTGTAATGGGGTGTTGCGAAGATGTCAAGTAAAAATATAGAGGTTACTGGTGCGCGTGTACACAACCTTAAAAATGTTGATGTCACCATTCCGCGCGATAAACTTGTTGTTATCACAGGACTCTCTGGGTCTGGTAAATCGTCACTGGCTTTTGATACCATCTATGCCGAGGGACAACGCCGTTATATGGAGACGCTGTCAGCCTATGCTCGTCAGTTTGTGGGCAATATGGAGCGTCCCGATGTTGACCGTATTACAGGCTTAAGCCCTGTTGTCGCCATTGAGCAGAAGACAACGAACAAAAATCCGCGCTCAACAGTGGGCACCGTCACAGAGATTAACGACTTTCTTCGTCTGCTATATGCACGTGCTTCGCGTGCCTATTCGCCGCTTACTGGTGAGCCTATGGTGCGTTATAGTGATGAGCAGATATGCAACCTTATGATTGAGGGCTTTGAGGGACGGCGTGTCGCCTTTCTTGCACCTGTGGTCAAGGGTCGTAAAGGTCACTATAGAGAGCTATTTGAGACGATGTCGCGCAAGGGTTATATATATGCCCGTATTGATGGCGAGATACGCGAGTTCTCCGCAGGTATGAAGCTCGATAGATACAAGGTGCATACTATAGATATGGTTATAGACCGCCTTGTTGTGGGCGAGGCACACCGTGAGCGTATGATGACATCGTTAAAGGAGACTATGCGCCAGGGTAAGGGTACGATGATGCTATACGATTATGGCACAGAGGGGCTACGCTACTACTCGCGCCATCTGATGTGTCCTACGACGGGTCAAGCATTTGAGGAGCCTGCGCCACATACATTCTCATTCAACTCACCCAAGGGCGCGTGTCCCGACTGTAACGGCTTGGGAGAGCGTGCTGTATTTGATATGAAGAAGATAGTGCCTGATGGAGGCTTGTCGCTACGTGAGGGCGGCATAGAGCCATTGGGTAAATATCGTAATAATATGCTCTTTGCTATGCTCGAGATGTTAGGTCGTCGTTACGACTTTACGCTTGAGGATGCTATCGACACTATCTCGCAGGAGGGTATGAATGCCATATTGTATGGCGATGCCGAGCCTCTCACGATTAATATGTCAGAGTTTACGCCGCTTGGTGGCACACAACTCGTGCAGTGGACGGGGCTCTCGGAGTGGCTTATGCGAGATGTTGAGGAGGAGTCGAAGCGTGGTCAGAAGTGGCGCGAGCAGTTTTTGATGATGCAGACGTGTCCCACGTGTGGCGGCTCTCGACTAAAGAGCGAGTCGTTGCAGTTCCGTATAGGAGATAAGAGTATTGCCGATGTTTCGGCTATGAGCATCTTGGAGTTTCGGGAATGGATGTCTCATATCGAGGAGCTATTAACAGATAAGGAGCAACTCATCGCTCGTGATATCATCAAGGAGATACGTGAACGATTGGGTTTCTTGGTCGATGTTGGTCTTGGTTATTTGTCGCTGTCGCGTGCTTCGCGCACCATATCTGGCGGAGAGTCGCAGCGTATACGTCTTGCAACACAGATTGGCTCCAAGCTTGTCAATGTGCTATATATTCTCGATGAGCCGAGTATTGGTCTACATCAGCGAGATAACCATCGACTTATTGAAAGCCTTAAAAATCTGCGTGATGCGGGCAACTCTGTAATCGTCGTTGAGCACGACGAGGATATGATGCGCTCGGCAGACTACATCGTTGATGTTGGTCCATTGGCTGGACGTCGCGGTGGCAATATTGTCGCAGTAGGCAGCTTTGAAGATATACTTAAGAGTGAGTCAATTACGGCTGATTACCTCACGCATCGTCGACGTATTGAGCGTCCTGCAACACTGCGTGCAGGTAGTGGTGAGTATCTTACGCTGTTTGGCGCGAAGGGGAATAACCTTAAGTCTGTCGACCTGCGTATTCCATTGGGAAAGTTCGTGTGTATTACAGGCGTTAGCGGCTCTGGTAAGTCCTCGGTTATCAATGCTACGTTGCGTCCCATATTGTCACGCCATCTATATAGGTCGTATGACCAGCCGTTGGAGTATGACTCAATCACAGGTCTTGAGCATATCGACAAACTTGTGGTAGTCGATCAGTCGCCCATTGGTCGTTCTCCGAGAAGTAACCCCGCGACATACTCCGATGTATTTACCGATATACGTAAGCTCTTCGAGCAGACTCCCGATGCGCAGATACGAGGCTACAAGGCTGGACGTTTCTCGTTTAATGTCAAAGGTGGTAGATGCGAGGAGTGCCGTGGTGCTGGTCAGCAGACTATTGAGATGAACTTCCTGCCCGATGTCTACGTTAGGTGTAGGGCGTGTGGTGGTAATCGCTACAACCGTGAGACACTTGAGGTTAAGTATAAGGGAAAGAGTATTAATGATGTGCTCAATATGACTGTTAATATGGCGGTTGACTTTTTTGAGAATATACCCTCGATATATCACAAGCTACGTGCTATACAGCAGGTAGGACTCGGCTATTTGACCCTCGGACAGCCGTGTACAACGCTCTCGGGCGGCGAGTCACAGCGCATAAAGCTCGCGGCAGAGCTTGCCAAGAAGGATACTGGACGCACGCTCTACATTCTCGATGAGCCTACGACGGGTCTACATTTTGAGGATATACGTCAGTTGTTAGAGGTTATCAATCGTCTTGTTGACTGTGGTAATACAGCTATCGTCATTGAGCATAACCTCGATGTAGTAAAGGTTGTAGACTGGATTATAGATATGGGGCCTGAGGGAGGTCGTGATGGAGGTCGCATCGTTGCGGAGGGCACTCCAGAGGATATTGCAAATACATCGTATAGCTATACAGGTCAGTTCCTGAAGCAGATGTTATAGATTGGCGCGATTTTTGGGTGTGAACGGGTAAAACCATACACCTATGAAACGATCAATTACTATTATTGGTGCTCTGGCGATATTATTTGCTATTGCACTTGTGGTTAATGCCACCGCAAACAGTGATTCTACCACAAACGATGTCGCGGCACGCACAGAGCAGCAAGAGGCGCGCCGTCAAAAGCGAGCAGAGCGACTCTCCGCCTTTGAGAAGCATATCGACTCGTTAGTATTATCGCACAACTATCGTTTTATGCCGCAAACAATGCAGCAGATGCCAGCGGGTATGATGCGTAATCTTGTCAATCCGAACTATGAGATTACGGTGTGGGATACAGCTGTTGATGTGTGTATCCCATTCTTGAAGGGCTATACTCCACCGTACTATCCCGTGGTATTCAACTATGTCCTCCCTTCGGTACAGAGCTACTATGCAGAGCAGACAAATGATGGTTGGAATGTTACGTTTAAGACAACTCTCTTCTCGGCATCTGACTATACGTTTACGTTTGAGATATACTCGCGCTACGGTGGTGCTACACTTACCATATCGTCGCCATTCTATAATAGCGTACAATATACGGGTAGCATCTTGCCAATTTAGAGTAGGGTAGTGTGATTGCTGACATCTATAACACGTCTATAAAAAAAAAGAATGCCACAGCCGAAAAGGTTGTGGCAATTCTCGTTAATTAGAAATAGACTACTTGTCCAAAACGGGCTTCCAGTTGTCGTCAGCGGGGTCAAGGAACATGCTAATCTTCTCGGTGTCCTCGCTACCGTCGCCGTAGACAATCTTAAGCTCAACGACAGCCTCATTACCAGACTCTGCAATAGTCTCGCTCAAAACCTCAAGGTTCTGGATGCCACCCTTTGCCTCAATTTGAGGTGCGCTCTTCTCCTCAAGAAGAGATACCAACATAGCCTTGCCCTGTGCTACCTCCTCGGGGTTCTCGTTGTCAAAGTAGAACATGTCAACAGCCTCCTGATACTCGCCATTGATTATGTGCTGGTATACATTAACAGCTGACTCGCCAGGAGTTGAACCGCCACCACATGATACCATCAAAAGTGCTGCAATGGCTACGAAAATAGAAAAAATCTGCTTCATAATTGTAAGTATTAAAATGAATAAATAGGTTTTAAAAATTTGCTCTCTGTCAAGTCCGAGGGCATTATGTAGCTGCCACTCATACTTGGAAAATTTACATCGCTGCGTCTGCCTTCGCTCAACGACACGCCCGCTAAACCGTAGACATACTCTATGAGCTCTGTGCAATAGAGCAGGGTAGTGTCATCAAGGTCGTAGTCGTGGTCAAATAGCGTGTGTTTCTTATAAATTCTGCGCGCATTAGCCACGGCAATACTCCTCGTAGTGTCGCTATGCATCACACGATATAGGCATCCATTGCCAGCACGTTGTTCGCTCCAGAACTTTCTTAACGACTCACATTTCACACGATCTACATCGCCTTTGAAGTCTGGTTCGCTTGGAACAGCGTGAATCACGCACCACTCATCGCCATCTTTCACGGCTATGCCAACGTGCGAGTAGGCTCCAATGTCATCTGCTGCGGTAACGACTCTGCCGACGAAGCCCATACCTCGTCTAAAGAGCAGGTCGCCCTCCTGGAGCTGCGACTCAACTAAATCGAAGTCGGGTGTATTTAATCTATCTTGCTTTGTGCAGCCATATAGTATGGTGCACAGCATAATGATTACCACATATACACGAGTGTAAATTCGACCTCTCATAAGACAAATATAACACATTATTCTTGAATGTGCAAGAGTTTTGTGTGTTTATTTTCTGATTATAGGTTTGATAATCATTGAGTTTATGGTAAAAGAGGCCGTAGAGTAGGCTGTGGTGGTGTTGTGAGACGATAAAGTAATATGAAATGAGCCGCACGATGTGTATGTGCGGCTCGTGGCATAGGTATTTTTATTATTGACTATTTGTCAATGTCTATGCGAATTTCATATACCGAGTTAGGCTCAAACTCTGCGTTGTATACCAGCAAGAAATTATCGTCAACTACGGCATCCCACGTCTGGTCAGCTGCAAGGCGAGGGTTGTTTAAGCGTGTCGGAAAGAAGTAGTTAAACGGAAGATCGAGGACGTGCTCCTGCTTAAATTTGTCACCTTTCATACGCTCCAATGAGAAGTTCTCATTAGTTGTAATGCGCAATATATATTGATTGTCAACGCGCTCATTTGTAATAGTATATCCAACCTCATCTTCTACGCTTTGTAGTCTGATTTCCCACTTCGGATCGCCGTAATATACCAGCACATCTCTATCGTGCCAGAAGCCAATCTCGTCATTATATGGCTCCCTACCAATGACCTCTGCCACACGAGCTGGTGCAAGCTCAAACTCCAAATCATCAAAATCGGGGTAGTTCTCATCAATTAGCTCTGGATACCACTCGTTCTGCTGATGCAAGAAGTCTTGCTGATTCATATAAACAGCCTCTGCGAGGGTGTATCTGTCAGGGTTGGTCACCCAATACTTAAGCGCACCCCAGCCGTTACGACCGTGCCAAGTAGTGACTACATAGCCAATCATTGTGGCTGCGTTTGAGCCGTTCATCCACGCTGCAGCCATACTATTAGGCGTATTGTTCATATCTCCGATAAGGCAGTTTCCCACAGCGCAATACACGCGTCTTTTACCGCTCTCCTTTAAGTCCCAGCACTCTTTTGTAAATCTATCTTCAGCATACAACTTGCCGTCCTTTGGCTTAAGGTTGCCAAGTGAGTAGGGCATCTCGAGGTTATTCTGCGTCGCGTGTGCTGCGGTGACCACCAAGTCTGGGTCGAAGCTCTCATACAAATCGGTGAATTTACGCAATACATCCTCTTTTACAACGGTGTCAGTTATAATTTCAGCATTGCGACCACGCTTCTCGCCCCATAGACCGCGTGTGCGGTCGTCTACCCAAGCATAGTTGTCAAACCACTTTGCACTATTTAGCTCCATTATAGTAGCCACTGCGTCTTTAATAAGTAGTGGCTCTGTTGAGTTGTCTACCATTCGCATTGCAGCCGTTGCATCATATCCTGTTATTATACCCCACAGATAATCAGCGTATATATCATTGTCTACCTCACGACATAGTTTATTTAGGTCAATAACATAGTCGCGTCCGATATTCTCGGGCGTATCGACGATTGCTACATATCGAGGGTTAACGCGCTTGAGCTCGTTAAGGCTCTCTCGTGGTGCAGTCTCAAAATAGATGGTCTCTGCGCCGTGTTTCTCCGCAAGTTTTGTTGCTACCTGCATCCACTCGGCATCATTCTGTACAGCGGACGAAACAAGCACAACATACGGCTCCTCGGCAGGCTTATTATTGCACGCCACAAACATAAGTGCGGATATAACTACTGCTGGTAAGATAAATAGTGTAGTTAGTTTCATTATCAGTTATTTAGTTAGGTTTATATTATGTCTTTAATTATGTAAAATAGGAGTAATCCTCCTACGATAAGTTTAAAGCCTGTGCCAACAAAGAAAGACAATAGCGAGCCGAAGCCTACGACAATTGCCTTGTCAAAGGAGAGGTTATTTCCCAGCAGTTCGCCCGCAACTGCACCGATGAATGGACCAAATATTATACCCACTGGCCCGAAGAACATTCCAAGAATAACGCCAACGGTTGCACCAGTAACGCCAGACTTTGTGCCTCCAAAACGTTTGCTAAAGTATCCAGGGAGAATATAATCAAGTATTACTACAAATACTGAAATTATACTCCATATAATCAGTATGTTAATAGTAATCTCCGATCCGTCGGTAAAATATGCTAATATTAAACCTGCCAAAGAAAGCAGGGTTCCTGGAAGGACGGGTATGATCGCGCCCAATAGTCCGATAATGCCACAAGCTATGGCAGCTACTATTAATAATGTATTCATAAAAACATCTTTAATGCAAAGATACAAATTTTATTTGAATATCATTAGATTTTTGCGTTCTGGGACAATAATTGAGGGAATAATTTCCGCTGTTGTCTTTGTTGTAAGGTTTGTTTTTCTGTTCTTTATTGTAGCCATAACTTGCCTTTATGTTTTTGACTTTGAGAGCTCTATGGGCTCTCAAGTCGGGTTAACGCTACAATAAAGATAGTAAAATGTGTCGTAATATTTACATTATGTTAAATTATAACTTTGTTCATAGCGTATATATGTTGAGCTGAAACAAATATAATATATTTGTACTATATGTTTAAATTTGCTCTATTCGCTCGGAATGTAAAGTATTTTGCAGCTAAATAGCTGTAAACAACACATACGACAGTTGTTAGCATCTTTGATGGCGTTGCCCAAATATTCAGGTGCTCAACAAAAAACTTCATACAGACATAATTGATCAGCAATGAGCCTATGACTGAAATCGCATATTTAACCAACTGTTTGCCTTGCGGGAGCTTGTCAACTTTAAATGCAACATTTCTATTAAGCCAGAAGCCTGTAAAGAACGTTATAGGGAATACAATTAGGAGCGATGCTATATGTGGGGATATAACAATAATGCCAAGATTGATAAAGCTTTCAGCGACTATATAGTGGTAAATTAGGTAATACCATAATGTGTCGAGTGCCATATTTGTAGCACCGCAGATGGCGTAGCTAAATATATCTCGAGGCACTAAAACTCTAAATGGCTTTAGATACAAAGTATCAATAATTGATATAATATGTTGAGATAGGCTCATATAGTGATATTACCTAAATCGTTTTGGCGTATGTATCCAAGACTGTGAAAACTGCTTGCGATAATCACGCATAAATGACTCACATTCAGATTTTTCAGAGCTGCCATATATAGCAACAGCGTACATAGAGCCCAGCTTAAATATATGGCACTTTAAATCGCTGTTTTTGCCCTCTATGGATGATACAGCGCGGTTAGCATTCGTCTCTGTTGAGTAGCTGCCAACAACTACATAATGGCGTATGTTATTATTTTCAGTCCAGCACGTCGATTCTTGTAGGCCATTGTCATTAGAGTTAGCCAAATCAGGATTAGATATGGTAGTTTCATTATCTTGAATTGGCTCTATATAATCAGCGTTAATACTATCTATTTTAGCAACTTCCGTGCTGCTAATTAGTGTGCCTACTTTAATAGTGTTAATTTGGGTATCTGACTGGCTAAAATCAAAATCTTTACAGGTGTAAACAACAACTCCAGCTACAGCAGCAAGAAGGATAGGTGCTGCGAACCACATCCAAACCCTACTATTAGCTCTATACCCTACTTTAATCTCTTCTGTTCTGTCAAAATTAAGGGCGCAAATTATATATGTATCAGCTTTAAATGACTTGATATTAATCGTTCCAACACCTTGTATATTAATTATATTACCTACTCTTACTTTATTTAGCCATCGGTTGTAAACATCCTCTGCCTGCGCCAGGCTAATATTGCACTCGTCTGCAATACGTGATACAACAGATACGGCATCAAGTTTAGAGCTGAAGGTGATATCTCGTTTTGGGGCTGCCACCCTATTGCCATTAAGCGCGGCAGGCTGCACGATGACACGCAATGACCCTACTCCTGGCAGGGTCACAGCGTTATAGTCTATTAGTGTGTTGTAGATAAGTTTATTTACCTCGTTTACCATTCTTCTTACTCCTCTTTTTGTCCTCGGCAGCGTACATATTATTTGCGTAATTAGCAACAGCATCTAAATCTGTTACTGCAGGTCGCATCATGGCGCGAGCAATCATATAAATACCAATAATAATAAATGGAACGCTCAACCATTGTCCCATATCAAGCATCATACCCTCCTCAAAATCAACTTGTCGCTCTTTGCAGAACTCAATAAAAAAGCGAGTGAGGAAGATGCCAATCATTGCCCAGCCGAAGAGCAATCCGGGACGACGACGACCAAGATCTTTGCGATAGTACATCCACATTAGCAGGGCGAATGTGATAAGATAGCACAATGCCTCGTAGAGCTGCGCTGGGTGGCGGGCAGGTATCTCTGCAAGTACCTCCTGCGGAACGTCACCAGCATACTCATAAAAGGCGCGCGGTGCATCATGGCGCACAAACTGAAAACCCCAAGGCAATTCTGTGGGCTTGCCTACTATCTCGGAGTTAAATAGATTGCCAAAACGGATAATAGCACCACTCAATGGAGCTACAATAGCTATACGATCCAGACCCCATACAAAAGGAAGATGATTGCGTTTCACGAAGCCCCATATACCTATGATGATACCGATTGTTGCACCGTGGCTTGCCATACCGCCATCACGAATGTCAGTGATAATGCGCCACGGCTCGGGAAGATATGTCTCTGGCTCATAGAAGATGCAGTGACCGACGCGGGCTCCGATAAATGTGCCCAATACGATCCATAGAAAGGCTGACTCTACGGTGCGTGCAGGTAGCCCCTCGCGCTTACATACATTCGAGACAATGCGCTCGGCGAGTAGGATGCCTACAGCCCACATAAGACCATACCAGCGGATGTCGAGATCACCCAACATAACTAATGTTGGATCCCACTGCCATACTATACTAAATAAATTATTCATATTCAACTATTTATTAACTTACCAATAATGCTATTTTTGCGATAACGCGCCACTATAAGATCTGTCAGCTCGTATGAGATGCCAAAATTTCCGCGTTTAATCTGGTAGAGTGCCTCACTGCGCTCCATACCTATATACGTGGCAAAGTAATTTACGCTCATTCCTGCCCAACAGATAACCTTGGACAAACGTTCCCAGTTATCATATCGGTTAGTCATAGGTTCAAATTATTTTCTAATTAATAAAGCTATCTCAAAAAAATAGTAGTATCTTTGCACATCGGCTCCGTAGTTCAATGGATAGAATTTAAGATTCCGGTTCTTACGATGAAGGTTCGAATCCCTCCGGAGTCACTTAAGGCACTTGCAGACAATGTGAGTGTCTTTATTTTTGCACAAATATATCGCGCAAATGCTCTATCATTAAAACGCATAGTCATATAGCAGCCATAAAATATGGCATTATACCTACTATTTATTCGCAAAGATACCATATTTTTCTTTGCGAGTGCATTATTCAAGAGAAAAAAATGAACGAATTATGATATTTTTTGGTCTGTATTGTATGTTCTAAAATAGTGCCGCCAACCCATATTAGGTTGGCAGCAGACAAATATTACGTAGCACTACGCTAATTTGCGCAAGTGGCAGACTAACGTCCTGACTCGGCGATCTTCTGACGCACCATCTTATTTAGATCATCTGACTTAAGCAGCTCCTCAAGTGTGATGTGCATACGGTAACGCCAGTAGTGGCGTGAGTTTGCGGGGACGTTGATGCGCTCGTCATTAGGATTCTCGCGGCGCAACTCACCATCCATAGCCATCCAATCCTGCAATGGCAGGATTGTCAGCATTGCGGGTGACTTGAGGTGCATAGCGACAACCTGCTCGCATATCCACGGCTCACAGAAGTATGGTGCCTCGCCCCATGCGCCGAGTACCTGGTTATAGAAACGCTGTGTAACACCGCGATCCTCCTCCCACCATGCTCGCAACGGGTTCATATCGTGCGTGCCCGTTGTGCATATTGAGAGGTATGGATAGTCGTATGTCGAGCCGAACTCCTGCTTGGGATCCTTGGGCATACGCTGAATCTCGAGAGATAAAATCTGCTCGCCGTACATAACCGAAGGTACACAGTCGGGAATCATACCGAGATCCTCGCCGCACACGAGCATACGTGTTGACTCAATCAACGGTGGCAACTTCTTCATAGCCTCCCACTTCCAGAACTCGTTGTGGCGACGATAGAAGAAGTCATCATATAGGTTGTTGTAAGCGCGCTTCTGCTCATCAGACAGCCAATTATAGCAGTCTGTAGAGTGTGCAGAGATGCGAGGATGGTACTTGCCAGGCTGAATCTTATCCTCAACAAATAGCATATTATCGGTATAACGGATATCGCCAATATGCCAATCATCGAAGTTGAAGCCATATGAAGCAATCTCCTCACGAATATAGGGCAGTGCTGGGTTAAAGCGTCCGAGAAGTGCATTTACAGCATCGAGAGGTATCTCCCAAATGCGGAAGAAGCCCAAGATATGGTCAATACGGTATGCATCGAAGTACTCCGCCATCTTAACAAAGCGAGCCTTCCACCATGCATAGCCATCCTCCGACATCTTTGCCCAGTTGTATGTTGGGAAGCCCCAGTTCTGACCCATAACAGAGAAATCATCGGGTGGAGCACCTGCTGATGAGTCCATATTAAACAGCTCTGGATATACCCATGCATCAACACTTGTGCGTGAGATACCAATTGGAATATCACCCTTGAGCACTACGCCCTTCGAGTGTGCATAGTTACGCACCTCGCGGAGCTGACGTGAAAGGTGATACTGCACAAAGTAGTGATATGTAACCTCCTCTGGGTTCTCTTTCTCGTATTTAGTAACCTTTGCCTTGGTGTACTTTGCCATAGACTTCCACTGTGAGAAATCGGGCGTTCCCATCTTGTCGCGCAAGGCGCAGAATACTGCATAGGGGCGCAACCACTCCTCGTTGGCGGCAACAAATTGCTTAAACTCCTTTGAGGATGTTACCTTCTTACCCTCCTGCTCAAATATAAGATGTAGATACTCCGACTTGAGGTTGTTTACAGCCTCATAGTCTACCTCTGGCAACGCATTTACCTTGAGTCGTTCAGCCTCGAATCGCTCCTTTGCAGCCTTATCTTTTAGTGTGCCGACTGCGGGGAGGTGTATAAACTGTGGGTGTAGGGCAAATGTTGAGTTGGCATTGTAGGGGTATGAGTCCTGCCAAGTGTGAGTCATTGTGGTATCATTGATAGGCAATATCTGGATGATAGATTGACCTGTTGCAGCTGCCCAATCAACCATAAGACGCAAATCATAGAACTCGCCTACACCATAGCTATTCTCCGAGCGCAACGAGAATACTGGGATGGCAACGCCGGCACCACGCCAGGGTGACATATCGAAGTGGGGACGCTCAACGCCGCGCACCAATGCCTCGCCCTCGGCAACGTGGTCGGCATAGTAGTAGTTGTCGCCAGACTGCCAAGCCACGGCATCGCCAGTAGCACTGTCAACGATAACATATTTGTAGCTAAATGGAGTCTTGGGTGCCTTGATGCGCGCACTCCACAATGGGTGGTTGTCGTCGCTCATAGTAACACCTTTCTTAATATCCCAGTTACCTAAAGCTTTACAGTCGCCAACAATCACAACGTGCTGTGTAGTACGTAGTGTCGCAATCTCTGCACGCAATGTTACTGTGCCCTCTGCTATGGGTTGTGTCTTACGTATTTTGCCGCGCATAAATACGCCATCGGTAAACATTGATGAGTAGAATGAACGGTCTGCGGGCATATCGCTCCAGTTGTCATTTACACGTACTTCTGCGCACTTCTTGTCAAGAATGAGGCGGTGTTTGCTACCCCACTCCTTGCGTATAACAGTGTCGCCACGTCGTACCTCATAGCGGTACTCTACATCTGCTACAGCAGTAAGTTTAAGGGCAACACTCCAGCAGCCCTCGCCTATGTATGACATCGGGTATGCCTTCTCCTTATCCGAGCCTACAACCACATACAGATCTTCGCCGTATGCAGTCTTATACTCCAATTGTAGATTTAGTGTCATATATTTATTTAATGATTTAGTTTGTATATTCTATTTTGTCAATAGTAGTTCGCGCAAGTTATCACAACTGCATTTTGGGTCGTGCGCATCGAAGTCGAAGCCGTGCCAGCCCTCATCTCGAGCAGCCTCCACGTTAGCCTTGCGGTCGTCTATAAAGAGCGTCTCTGATGGTGTGAGTGAGTATCTGTCAATGAGGCGACGGTAGATCTCCACCTCGGGTTTAATCACGTGCTCTTCGCACGAAATCACCTCACCATCGAAGTTTTTATACACCGCTTGCTCGCGAAGAAACTTTATGAATTCCAACGACATATTCGACAATACATAAAGTTTATATCCAGCTGCCTTTAGATCCTCTATCAGACTCTTTGTTGGGGGCACCTGCTCCTGGGTTATGATAGAGCGTTTTATGTTTTTTGCGGCGAGCTCCTCGTCACACGAATTATACTCGGCGAGTGCAGCGACAACCTCCTTAAATGTGATTACGCCACGGTCATACTCCTCCCAGAACTCTGGCATCCTCGGGTTGGCGATAAACGAGAAGAACTTGATAAATTCGGGCTCGAACTTGCGAGGGTCACGCGAAAACACCACCCCACCAAGATCGAATACTATATTTTTTATTTTTTCCATAATTGTACAAATATACGCATTTTTGCATAAACGCGCAAGAGCCAGCGGCTAATTTTCTGCTGAATGGAATGAATTGCGCGACGAGATGTTGTAATAGCCGCGCCAAACGGTAATTATCGGCATTTTATAGTGAAGTTGGCAATATTGATAAGCGTGCTAATAAACGTATTAAATCTACGATTTAACGCTTGCAAATTAATATTTTTTTTATATCTTTGTACGTTTTTAGTTGACAACGAATAAAACACAATATAATGAGTACCGATCAGGAAAAAGTAATGAAGCACGAAGAGGAGTATTCGGCATCGAATATCCAAGTGCTTGAGGGTTTGGAGGCTGTGCGTAAACGCCCCGCAATGTACATTGGCGACATCGGAGAGAAGGGTCTTCACCACCTTGTATATGAGGTTGTGGACAACTCTATCGACGAGGCTCTTGCTGGCTATTGTACCGATATTTATGTAACTATCAACGAGGATAACTCAATCTCTGTAAAGGATAATGGTCGAGGTATTCCCACCGATTGGCACGAGAAGGAGGGTAAGTCAGCACTTGAGGTAGTGCTCACCGTACTCCACGCTGGCGGTAAGTTTGATAAGGGTAGCTATAAGGTCTCTGGTGGTCTTCATGGTGTGGGTGTGTCGTGTGTTAACGCACTCTCTACACTCCTTATCGCCGAGATTCACCGTGGTGGCAAGATTTACAAGCAGACCTACTCAAAGGGTGTTCCTACTTCAGTCGTTGAGATTGTTGGCGACTGTAATGATCGCGGTACAACCGTGACTTTTAAGCCCGATGGCTCAATATTTACGCTTACCACAGAGTATAAGTATGAGATATTGGCTAACCGTCTTCGTGAGTTAGCATTCCTTAACAAGGGTATTCACCTTACGCTTACCGATAAGCGCGTGAAGGGTGATGATGGTGAGTATCTCTCTGATCACTTCTATTCGGAGCACGGCTTGAGCGAGTTCGTTGAGTATCTCGATGCTACACGTGGTCAGAAGATTATTGAGAATATCATCTACCTTGATACCGAGGAGAGTGGCGTTCCTGTAGAGGTGGCAATGCAGTATAATGACTCATATTCAGAGAATGTTCATTCATACGTTAATAATATCAACACTATTGAGGGTGGTACTCACCTCACTGGCTTCCGCCACGCCTTGACACGTACCCTTAAGAAGTATGCCGAGGATAGTGGTATGCTCGCAAAGCTAAAGTTTGATATTAATGGTGATGACTTCCGCGAGGGTCTTACTGCCGTTATCTCTGTAAAGGTGGCAGAGCCCCAGTTTGAGGGTCAGACAAAGACCAAGCTCGGTAATGATGAGATTGCAGGTGCGGTGAATAGAGCAATGTCAGCTGCACTTACTCACTATCTTGAGGAGAACCCCAAGGATGCCAAGGCTATCGTACAGAAGGTTATACTTGCAGCACAGGCTCGTCATGCAGCACGTAATGCTCGTGAGGCGGTACAGCGTAAGACGGTATTGTCTGGCGCAGGCTTGCCAGGAAAACTCGCAGACTGCTCAAGCCGTGATCGTAGCATCGCAGAGATCTTCTTCGTCGAGGGTGATTCTGCGGGTGGTACAGCCAAGCAGGGACGCGATAGAGTATTCCAGGCTATTATGCCTTTGCGTGGTAAGATTCTTAATGTCGAGAAGGCGCAAGAGCATCGTATGTGGGAGAACGAGGAGATAAAGAATATGTTTACTGCATTAGGTGTAACCATCGGTACTCCCGAGGATAGCAAGGCTCTAAATCTTGAAAAGTTGCGCTACGACAAGATTATCATCATGACCGATGCCGATGTCGATGGCTCTCACATCGCAACCCTTATGCTTACATTCTTCTTCCGCAAGATGAAGGCACTCATCGAGAACGGTCATATCTACATTGCAACACCGCCCTTGTATCTCGTTAAGAAGGGTAAGCAGGAGCGTTATTGCTGGACGGACAAGGAGCGTGATGAGATAACCACCGAGTTTGGCGCAAAGGGTGTTCATATTCAGCGATACAAAGGTCTTGGTGAGATGAACGCACAGCAGTTGTGGGATACAACGATGAATCCCGAGACACGTATATTGCGCCAGGTAACAGTGGAGAATGCAGCCGAAGCTGATCGTATATTCTCAATGCTTATGGGCGATGAGGTGCCTCCTCGCCGTGAGTTTATCGAGAAGAATGCTCACTACGCAAATATTGATGCATAATATATTTAAGCAGGAGGCTATATTGGTGCAGTGCCAATAGTAGCCTCCTTTTTTAATTAACCCATACCCTCCGACTATGAAAGTTACAGTTATTGGTGTTGCAGGCGGCACTGGCTCTGGCAAGTCTACCCTTGTAAAACGTCTGCAAGAGGCCTTTAAAAATGACGATGTTGCAACACTTTGCCATGACTATTATTATAAGGCGCACCCTGAATTAACCTACGAGGAGCGCACAAAGCTCAATTACGACCATCCAGCTGCCTTTGATACCGATATGCTCGTAGAGCACATCAAAACGCTTAAAAACAATGTCCCCATTGAGCATCCTGTATACTCATTTGTAGAGCATAACCGTACAGATGAGGCTGTTTTGGTTAAGCCCTCAAGTGTAATAATTGTCGACGGCATCCTTATCTTCGAGAATAAGGAGTTGCGTGATCTTATGGATATTAAGGTCTTTGTCGACACTGATGCCGACCTACGTTTGGCACGTCGTATTTTGCGCGATGTATGTGAGCGAGGGCGCACGATGCAGTCTGTTATTGATCAGTATACTACCACCGTTAAACCTATGCACGAGGAGTTTGTCGAGCCCTCAAAGAAGTATGCCGACGTAATCATCCCCGAGGGAGGCTTTAACTCGGTAGCTGTAAGTATGCTTATTCAGAATATCAAGTCGCTGATAGGAGCAAACGAGTAACGTGATATGCGCAAATATATACTAAAAGATACGCCCATCTGCAATAAGATGGGCGTTTTACTTTGGTATAACCTAAAAGTCTAATAGTTTGTACCTTTCTCGCGTCAAAGACATCGACAAGGGTAGCTCATAGTGCCACCACTCGCTACGATAGGGCAATAATCCCGCCTCGCACATTATCTCAAGTAGCAATATTCTGTTGTCTGCAGCCTCGGATGTTATTACACCGCGTTGTGCCATATCGCGCACATACTTACGATATACCTCAATCTTTCTATTTGCAGGATCCTTGGTGTCAGATGTTCCCTTGACTGCGGCGGCAGCTGTGAAATCATCAAAGCCTGCACCCATATCGAGAGGCTTACAATCAATAGTTGCTATGGTAAGGTCGACAGCAACGCCGTAGTTATGCCTGCCGCCTCGTGTGCCGTCTGCCACAAAGTTCACATAAAGCGTGCCCTCCACGACGCGACGCATTGCTCGCTGCACACTTATAGGACGTGCTGCATCGTATATAAGGAGCGTTAGTTGTGGATTACGGGCCTTGAGTATGCGCTGTGCCTCGATAACCTTTTCTGCAAAGTTCGCCTCCAAGTATGCGCGCTCCAGATCGCCATACATATCCTTGCCGACAAAGTTATCCTCTGTCGAATACTTCAACTCAACCAAAATCTCGTTGTCAAGCTCCTGTATATCTACAAGACCATACTCGCGCATCTTGGCATCAAAGTCTATGCTTTGCGCCATTATCTGTGTTGTGGCGCAAAGCATAAGTAATATGATGATATGTAATCTACGAATCATTTATATTATAAGAATCTGCTATTTACGACCTTCATTGAGCGTGTCGCTTCTGGCAACCAGTCGGGAATATTCTCTATACGCTCGTAAACAGAGATGTCGCTTGAATCGAGAGTGTCTGTCCACGTCATACGCTCTTCAGATACTTCATAGTAGTATGATGCGCTCCAATCAATGCCATCGCTATACTCACCCACTACTACGCCCTTTGCAAATGAAGCACTACTCTCATAATAGCTCCAATCATAGCTGCCCAAACGCTGCCATAGGTCGACGTGTCCAGCCTCGTCGATGTTAAGATATATATCGAAATCAAACTCTGTTGATCCTCGGTACTCCACAAGTTGCCAAGCACCAGCGTAGTCACCCGCATCACTCTCGGGCGTTACACCCGACATATTTACTGTAAAAGTGGAGATGTTACCCTCCGTGAATGATAGCTCTCGCCCATTGGGGATGGTGATATCGCGTGTGTATACATTGTCATCGCCAGTCGTTACTGTCACGCTGAAATTGTCGTTCTTGTTAAGTGTCGTCGGCAGCAACATTAAGTATATAGGTGTGTTGCTTGCAACAGCCGTATCATATATTGCGCTAACACTGTCGCTACCACCATTAGTTGTTGTTATCGTTGCCGCCGAGGTATTTACGCTACACTCGCCAGATATACTCTTTCCATTTGCCGTAAATGACACACTCTTTATCTTTGCATCTGCGTCAAGACCCGTGATGGTCATCTTCGCTATTGCAACAATTCGTCTGAAGCGCATCGACAAAGCTGTTATATCGCTGCTCTCCACCTGCTCTAATGCAACCATTATGTCGGCATTGGCATCGTATGACGTTGCAGAGGGATGCTGTTCACTTGCCACGTTTATCGTGATTGCCGATAGGTCTACTCCACTACCAGTTACTGCCGATTCGGGATATATGGCGTTGTAGCTGCACTCTGCGGCATCTGTCGTGTTGAATGATGCGCGAAACATAGCCATACCTCCAACCACACTACCCTCTTTCGATTTTGTCAACTCTGTAACACCATCTGCTGTGCGGTATATACGCAAGTACTCGCCCGCATTGCTCCATTCAGCGTGCGACTCATCGCCAGCAAGCTGCGTGCGCGTTACCTCGGCAGATATGGTTAGCTCTGTTGTGGTATTTTCAACAATCTCTTCGGGTTGATTTTTCTCACAACTGCAAAATGCCATTATTGCTAATATGGCGCATATATTCACTAAAGCTCTTCTCATAACTCTAATATTCGCCATAATCGTTATTGTCTATATCCTGTCCTGCGCTACCTACATCGCCATAGTCGCTACTTGCGATGTACCCAGCTTCAACAACAATATCGATAACACTTATGACTGGTGATATGTAATTATGGAAATTATTACTCTTTGTTCTCATTTAACCAATGGTTATTAATTGGTGGAGAATACGAGATTCGAACTCGTGACCTCTTGCATGCCATGCAAGCGCTCTAACCAGCTGAGCTAATTCCCCATATTTCTTGTGACAAAGATATATTTATTATCTGAAACTACAAAATACAGATACTCTTTTTTAGCTTATGTTTGCTAAACCATCTGCCTTGATACCGTTATACCTATTTATTTATATATAACAACCTAATATTTTGTAATTATCAAATTTTTACTACCTTCGTATGATTGTGCGTCGCACACTTAATTCGCAAATAAATAAAACAGAAAATATTATGTCATACATTCAGGAACAACGCCCCTACCTTGCGCCCGAGGTCGAGGTTATCGAGACTGCCGTTGAGCAGGGTTTTCAGAACTCTAATGAGGATCCCATTTTAGACCCCGAGCAGGGCTGGTAGCCTGCAAAAACTCAAAAAATTGAAAATAACTAACACAAAATATCAATGAAACGCTTTTTACTTTTTGTGGCGGTGGCAACGCTCTTTGCTGCCTGCTCAAAGGATGCTCTTGACGAGCAGCAGGGTATCCAAAACATCGTCGACGAGGCACCCACGACGCTTACCGTCGGCTTCGAGGATGATGAGACACGTATCCAGCTAAACTCGGCACAAAAAACCGTATGGACTAATGGCGACCTTGTATCTGTTTTCTACCGCTCGGATGCTAACCAGCAGTGGCAGTACACAGGCGAGACTGGCGCACGCACAGCCGACCTTACACGCGTTAATGCTGGCGAGGCTACCAAGGAAACACAGAGAGTTGTTGTAGTATATCCTTATAATGAGAACTACTACTTCAACACTGAAACATATAATGTACAAGCCTCACTTCCTGCCACACAGACCTACCTTAAGGATAGCTACGGCTTGGATGGCAATATTATGATTTCGCAGAGCGAGTATAACAATATCTCGCTTCAGAATGTATGTGGCTGGCTGAAGTTACAGCTTACGGGCAATGGCGAGCAGATTAAGTCTATTACCGTGCGCGGTAATAATGGCGAGCAGGTTGCAGGCGAGCTGTATATTAACTCGGCAGATGCTACTGCTACTCTCGCATTAGAGGCTGGCGATGCTGGTGAGGATGAGGGCGAGAATGCAACAGGTGGCGCAGGTGGCAACCTTGTCTTTGAAGATACAGTGCTTACCGAGGTTACGCTTAACTGCTTAGATGGCACATCAACCACCGAGAAGGGTGTTACGCTTGGCGCAGAGGCTACCTCTTTCTATATCGCACTGCCTCCGCAGACCTTTACGAAGGGTATTACCGTTGATATTACCGATACAACAAACTATACAATGACCCAATCTACCGATAATGAGGTCGTTATCGAGCGCAACCATATTAAGCCGATGGCAGCATTTGAGGTTGCACTTAATGCGGCAAAGCCTGCCAATAATGAGATATGGTATACCAATGGTAGCACAACCGAAGCGACTACTCCACATAGCAAGAGTGTATTTGGCAGTGCAACTATTCAATCTAATACGTATAACCCAGATATTGAGTACTGGGTAATAACTTTTGACAAAGAGATAACTAAGATTGATTATGAAGCATTTTACAATTGTGTCAATCTTAAAACATTATATATTCCTGATAGTGTCACGCTTATAGGATGTCGTTCTTTCGCTCGTTGTAGTAATCTTGAAAGGGTCATTATTCCCAAAAGTGTCATAAGCATTGAACAGGGGGCTTTTTGGGAATGTGGTAATCTGAAGGAATTTAAGAGCGAACGTGCATCCGACGATGGACGTTGCTTAATTGTGGATGGTGATCTCGTAGCATTTGCACCTTCAGGAATAAACACATATACTATTCCGAATTGTGTTACGTCGATTGGAAATGATAGTAGGCAGCCTTTCAGATATGTTAATAGCTTAAATAGCATTACTATTCCTAATAATGTTAAAAGTATTGGGGAGTGCGCATTTTTTGAGTGTAAGGGATTAGAGTATGTTACTATTGGCGATGGTGTGACGACAATTGGAGATTATGCATTTTCTGATTGCAGTAATCTTATTGTGACTAAGGTTGGCAAAGGGATTGAAAGTATAGGAGAGTATGCATTTCAAGATTGTTCAGGAAAATTATTTGTTTATTCTAATGTTGGTAAGGGACAATATGCTTATGCTGGCTTTACTGAACTCATTGTAAGTGAAGGTGTAGAAACCATAGCAGATGAGGCATTTATGTACTCAGACTTGGCCAAAGTAACTCTACCTATAACAATAAAGTCAATTGGAGCTAAAGCTTTCTATGGTAGTGGTTCACCTAGTATCAATCTTCCTGATAGTATAACCTATATAGGAGATTATGCATTTTCTGATTGTAAAATCGCTTCGTATGGTCAGTTCAGGACTCCTGCGAATATAAAAGTTATTGGAAAGGGTGTGTTCAGTGGGTGTAATATTAAATACCTTACTATCTCTGAGGGTGTTACTTCAATTGGAGATTACGCGTTTGCTAATTGTGATCTTTTTTCGCTGAATATTCCTTCAACCGTTACTAAGATTGGCGATAGCGCATTCGCAACAAATTATTTGACAACAGTGGAAATTCCAAGTAGTGTAACCTCTATTGGCGAGAAGGCCTTTTTTGATTCTGTACAACTAAAGAGTGTTTATTGTAAAAGAACGACACCTCCAACTTTAGGTAGCTATGTATTTTATGCTGAATCTTTTGATTCTGCAAGTTCTTATTCATATAAACCTATTAAATGTACTATATATGTACCATCATCATCTTTAGCTAAATACAGAAGTGCGACAAACTGGAGTAATTATTATTCGTACTTCGTTGGAGAATAGAAATTAAACCATAGGTTTAGAGTGTGGATTTGATAGCAGTGACCAAACTTGTTTGAGTTGCTGCTATCGAATTTATTATCGTAGTTGAGCGGCAGTAATAGCTATCATCCACGAGGTGTGATAGGACGGTTCCCTATTTTTTTCTATCTCGCCCTAAATGGCACTCGCAATATATAATAAAAACCGCCCGAGATACACTCGAGCGGTTTATAATAATAGTGTATATCGCTACTTATACTCCACAAGCGACTCACCAGTCATCTCGGCGGGCTTGGCAAGACCCATAAGGTCGAGAACGGTGGGAGCAACATCGGCAAGGATGCCATTCTTGACGCGCGCTACCCTATCAGATACTACCACGATAGGCACAGGGTTGAGTGAGTGTGCAGTATTAGGCGTGCCATCGGGGTTGATAGCGTAGTCGGCGTTACCGTGGTCAGCAATCTGCACGACCTCATAGCCATTAGCCTTGGCAGCCTCGACAACAGCCTCGACACACTCGTCAACGGCAGTAACAGCCTTCTCAATAGCAGAGTAAACGCCAGTGTGACCGACCATATCGCCATTAGCGAAGTTAAGGCAGATAAAGTCATACTTCTGCTCACCGAGAGCCTCGACCAACTTATCCTTAACCTCATAGGCCGACATCTCGGGCTGGAGGTCATAGGTAGCGACCTTGGGCGATGCAACGAGGATGCGATCCTCCTCGGCAAACTTATCCTCACGACCACCATTAAGGAAGAATGTTACGTGGGCATACTTCTCGGTCTCGGCGATACGCAGCTGCTTCAAGCCCTGATTTGCAATATACTCGCCAATGGTATTGGGCACATTCTCCTTATCAAACAAGATGTGAAGACCCTCGAACTTTGCATCGTAGGGGGTCATACAGCAGTAGTACAAAGGCATAGTGTGCATACCCTCCTCGGGCATATCCTGCTGTGTGAGAACGATGGTAAGTTCCTTGGCGCGGTCATTACGATAGTTGAAGAAGATGACGACATCGTTAGGCTTGATAGTGCCGATAGCCTTACCCTCGGCATCGACGTGCACGATAGGCTTAACAAACTCGTCGGTAACACCCTCATCGTAAGACTTCTGCATAGCTGCAATCATATCGGTAGCAGCCTCGCCTACGCCGCTAACAAGCTGGTCGTAGGCAATCTTAACACGCTCCCAACGCTTATCACGATCCATAGCATAGTAGCGACCGATGATAGAGGCGATAGCCGTGTTTGTGCCTGCGATATGCTTGTCGAGAGCCTCGATAAAGCCCTTACCGCTACGTGGATCGGTGTCACGACCATCCATAAAGCAATGCACGTAGCTATTTGCAATGCCGAAGTGCGTAGAGATATCGCACAACTTGAAGAGGTGGTCGAGAGATGAGTGAACGCCACCATCTGACACAAGACCCATAAAGTGTACCGCTGCACCCTCGCGCTTGGCATACTCAAAAGCATCAACAATCTCCTTATTTTCAAGGATAGAGTTGTCGCGGCAAGCACGGTTAATCTTAACGAGATCCTGATAAACGACACGACCCGCACCAATATTGAGGTGACCCACCTCCGAGTTACCCATCTGACCCTCGGGCAAACCGACATTCTCACCATCGGTCTTAAGCTCGGCGTGAGGGTACTGCGCTGTCATTGCGTTTATATATTTAGGCTCTGTAGAGTAAATGACATCCGACTTGGTGTGGTCGCCATTACCCCAGCCATCCAAAATCATCAATAATACTTTGTTGCTCATAGCATTATATTATTTTAGTTAAACTACTTAATTACCTTCGCCATAATAAGCTCAACAGCCTTGTCTACGGCAGCCTGTAAGCCATCAGGATTCTTACCACCTGCGGTAGCATAGTGCTTCTGACCGCCACCGCCACCATTGATAAGTTTAGCAGCCTCGCGCACAACAGCACCAGCATCAACACCACACTCAACGATGTTATCGGTAAGCATAATGTTAAGCGTAGGCTTGCCTTCGTGGAGGTTGCCGATAACCATCACAAGACGCTCAACCTTCTGGCGCAAAGCAAATGCCAAATCCTTCATCACCTCGGGTGTATGGTGTGCAGTATGAGTGATAAGGGTAACGCCCGAGCGCAAAGGTGTATTCTCGGCAAGTGTCTTTGCAAGAGACTCCACCTTCTCCTTACGCATATCAGCGATCTCGCGGCTCAAAGAGTCGTTATTCTCGACAATCTTCTCGATAGCCTGAACGACCTTGGGGTTGTGAACAAGCTGCTCGAGTGACGATATCATATCCTGTGCAGTATATACCATATTCTCGGCAGCCTCACCTGTGACAGCCTCGATACGGCGCACACCCGCAGAGATAGCACTCTCCGAGATGATCTTAAACAGACCGATGTTACCAGTTGCCGATGCGTGTGTACCGCCACACAACTCGGTAGAGGGACCGAAATTCACGATACGCACCTTGTCGCCATACTTCTCGCCAAAGAGCATAATTGCACCTGCAGCCTCTGCCTCTACCATAGTAGCCTCGCGGTTCTCCTTGAGAGGATGGTTCTCGCGGATAAGCTTATTCACAAGACGCTCAACCTCGCGCAGCTCCTCTGCAGTGACCTTCTGGAAGTGAGAGAAGTCGAAGCGCAAGCCAACGGGGCCTACCATAGAACCCTTCTGCTCTACGTGGGTGCCAAGTACTGTGCGCAAAGCATAGTCAACGAGGTGGGTTGCGGTGTGGTTGTTAGCAGCCTTTGTACGTGCATCAGCATTTACAACTGCACGGAACTCCGCAGCGGGGTTCTCGGGGAGCTGCTTTGCGATGTGGATGATAAGACCGTTCTCCTTCTCGGTGGCGATGATATCAATCTTCTCGTTGATACTCTCGATATAGCCAGTGTCGCCAATCTGACCACCAGAGTTGCCGTAGAACGGAGTGTGATCAAAGACGAGCTGGTATGTAACAATATTTTTGCTCTTTACACGACGGTAGCGCGCGATGCGTACATCTGCCGTAAGTGTGTCGTAGCCAATAAAGGTGCTCTCGGTAATAGGCATCACCTCCTGCCAGTCGTCGATATCTTGTGACGCAGCATTACGTGAACGCTCCTTCTGCACCTGCAACTCCTTCTCGAACTCCTCAATATCAACCTCTACGCCTTGCTCCTTTGCGATAAGCTCGGTGAGGTCGATGGGGAAGCCATAGGTATCATATAGAACAAAGGCATCTTTACCAGAAATCTTGCTATTTGCAGATTTCTTGATAACGCCGTCGAGCAGATTGATACCTGTTGCAAGAGTGCGGAGGAATGAAGTCTCCTCCTCCTCGATAACACGCTCGATAAGGTGCTGCTGTGCAACGAGCTCGGGGAACTGATGTCCCATCTGCTTTACAAGACCGTCAACGAGCTTGCAGATGAACGGCTCGGTGAAGCCGAGGTATGTATAGCCATAGCGTACTGCACGGCGCAAGATACGACGAATGACATAACCAGCCTTGGCATTTGCGGGGAGCTGACCGTCAGCAATAGAGAATGATATGGCGCGGAGGTGGTCGGCAATAACGCGCATAGCGACATCGCACTTCTCATCCTTGCCATACTCCTTGCCTGACAACGCTGCAATGCGTGAGATAGTCGGCTGGAATACGTCGGTGTCGTAGTTGGACTTCTTGCCCTGAAGAATCATACAGAGACGCTCAAAGCCCATACCTGTATCAACGTTCTTTGCGGGCAGAGGCTCAAGTGAGCCATTTGCCTTACGGTTGAACTGCATAAATACAAGGTTCCAAATCTCTATAACCTGCGGATGACCCATATTGACCATATCGCGACCTGGAGTCTTTGCCACCTCGTCTGCGTCGCGCAAATCGAAGTGAATCTCGCTACAAGGGCCACATGGGCCAGTCTCGCCCATCTCCCAGAAGTTATCCTTCTTGTTGCCGCGAATGATATGATCCTCGGGCAAGAACTGCTTCCAGTAGTCGTAAGCCTCCTGATCGAATGCTACGCCATCTTCATCACTACCCTCAAACACCGTAGCATACATACGGCTCTTATCGAGCTTGTATACCTCGGTGAGAAGCTCCCAGGCCCACTCGATAGCCTCCTTCTTAAAGTAATCGCCATATGACCAGTTTCCGAGCATCTCGAACATAGTGTGGTGATAGGTATCGTGACCAACCTCCTCCAAGTCGTTATGCTTACCAGACACGCGAAGACACTTCTGCGTATCGGCAACACGCGGATACTTGCGTGGAGCATTACCAAGGAAGATATCCTTAAACTGGTTCATACCTGCGTTGGTAAACATCAGGGTAGGGTCATTCTTTACGACCATAGGAGCCGAGGGAACAATCTCGTGCTGTTTGTCTCTGAAGAAGTCCAGAAACGCTTGTCTTACTTTGTTTGAATCCATATCTTTTTAATTAATTTTACCTTATTTTATTACGCGGTTGCAAAATTACACAATTTACTGTAATTTTGTAGCGTTGATACGATAATTTTTAATAATTTTTATTTTCGCGCTATGAGTGAGGGTACTCCAAAGGAGAGTTTTGTGCAAGCGACTTCAGCAAAAAAGCGGTCGAAGGCACTTCGTATCACCACAAAACTCTTTATCGCATTTTTGATTGCTGTTGCCAGCAATATGCTTATATCAACATTTGTAGACACTCCCAAGATGTCAAAAATACGACGCGACAACCATAAGTTGGAGGAGCAGTATCGTATTTTACAAGAGAAAATTGCCCTTGCAGAGCACTCTCTTGCCGATGTTAAACATCGAGATCACTATGTGTACCGCCCATTATTAGGTGTCGATACGCTCAATATACCACGCATATATGCTGAATATCGTGATGAGAAATATGCCTCATTTGCAGATGATGTGTATAGTGATATAATCAAGCGTACATGGCTGATGATGGATCAGTTAACACGCAATGTGTACTATGCCTCACTCTCTTTAGATGCAACACAGGATTTAGCGGAAAATAAGGAGAAATTCTCAACGGTCATTCCCGCGATATGGCCTATTGATCGCACAAAGTTGAGAAGCGTAAGTAGCCTCTATGGACTACGTATGCATCCAAAATATAACACTTGGCGTATGCACGAGGGTATCGACCTCGCCTCGCCTGTTGGTACGCCTGTCTACGCAACAGGTAACGGTGTGGTATCGCAGTCGAGATGGCGCAACGGCTATGGCGAGCTTATTGAGCTTAACCATGGCTTTGGCTACAAGAGTCGCTATGGGCACTTGTCAAAACGTTACGTTCAAGAGGGTGATAGCGTTACTCGCGGTCAGGTCATTGGTGAGGTTGGTAATACGGGAGTGTCATCTGGCTCGCATCTTCATTACGAAGTACGCTATCGTGATAACACCGTCAACCCCATTCACTACTTCAATAAGGATATGTCTATTGAGGCGTATGTGGAGTTGATGGAGCAGATTGAAAAACAAACCGAAAAGAGCTGATTTTAATGCGAAAAAAAGATATTATATCATCTAAAAGTTCACGATGGGGTCGTAGAGCAATTCCGTTTATACTGATCCTATTGACGTGGGTAGGTGCTGTGCTGGCATGGTGCATTATCATTGCATTAGTTGTCGATATGCCAAGCGAGTATAAGTTGCGCCATTCGGCAGACATAATGCGCGCAGAGTATGAACTGTTGACAGAGCATTACGATTCATTAAATCTCGTGTTGGATAATGTCGTTGACCGTGATGAAAATGTATTCCGCAAGCTCTTTGAGTCTAACCCTTATGACTTAAGCGCCGATTATAAAAACAGACGCTACGAGCTTCACAGTAGTTTGGTAACAATGGGCAATGACCAGCTACAAGCGGTATTAGGCAGCAGGTTGCAAAAGGCTGATGATGTGGTTGCAAAGCTAAACCGATCTGTTGACGACTTAAGCTATGCTGTTTCAACGAATGTACTATCAATAGATTGCGTGCCTTCTATTCAACCTGTCAACAATAAGCAATTAACGCTATTAGCGGCAGGTAAAAAGCCTTTAATTAATCCATTTCATCGTGCTATGCGTGAGCACCATGGAATTGATTACCTCGTGCCAGAGGGAACTGTTGTTTTTGCCACTGCAGATGGAGTTGTAAAAACTCTTTCCGAGAAAAACTCTACCCACGGCAAAGCGGTTGTAATAGATCACGGAAATGGCTATGAGACATCGTATAGCCACCTACTTGATATTCGTGTTCGCAAGGGCGATCGGGTTAGGCGTGGTGACATTATAGCCCTCTCTGGCAACACAGGTCTCTCTTTTGCGCCACATCTCCACTACGAGGTAATATACAACGATATGAGAGTAGACCCCGTACACTACTTCTTTATGGAGCTTACGTGTGAAGAGTATCAGCGTATAATTCGCATTGCGCTATCAAGCATGCAATCATTTGATTAGTATGGCTCAAATAAAGCTTATTCTGCTCGATTTCGACGGCACATTAGTTGACACGCGTCGCGCAAATGCGCAGGCGTACATTGCTACATTGAGCGAAGTAGGCATAAACATTAGTGAGGAGGAGTACTTAAAAAAATACTTTGGTGTTCGCTGTTGTGAGTTTATGCAAATGGTCGGTGTTACCAACCCCACAGAGATTACTCGTCTACGCAAACGCAAAATCGAACTATACCCAAAATTCTTCGATTCTGTGACACTCAACGCACCATTATGGGAGTGGTGCTCAATGATGAGAATGATGGGAGCTAAAGTGTGGATAGTGTCTACAGGCCATATAGATAACATCCGCAATGTTATGCATTACTTGAATATTGAAAATGGCATTGATGGCATTATTTCTGGCGATGATGTTCAGCATCCAAAGCCGCACCCCGACTGCTTTTTGAAGGCTATGGAGATTGAGGGTGTTAGTGCGGAGAATACTATTATCTATGAAGATTCTGCTGTTGGCATCGAGGCAGCGCAGCGCAGTGGCGCGCCATATATTGTTGTGAAATTGTAGCACGAGGCTCTCTGTAATCGTAATAAATCACATATTTCTTGGATATGTAAATATTTTTATATAATTTAGTGGTGCTAAATCGCGAAATTATGAGAAAGTATTTACTGATAATAGGTTTCTTAATCTTGTATACTACAACGGGCTATGCTCAAGATGAGTATAGCGTGACAAGACCCGTTCAGAGCACACCCATAAAGGCGTGGACAGCAAGTTTTAACTCGCTTGATGTCGATGGTCAGGTAAACCTTAAACTTATTAAGATTGATAAGAGTGAGGCTCCATATGTGGTATACAACATTAAAGATGGTGATCCTACAAAATTTAGTTTTGAGGTAGAGAAGGGCGGTACTCTTAAAATAAGAGAACGTGGTGATAATAAACGTGCTACAATAACTGATGTAGAGGTATACTTTAATGAGTTAACGGACATATCAATTGCTAAAGCATCGACGGTTGTTGAAGGTACGCTCACATCTCCATTGGTAGATATAAACATCTCGAATGATGCTCGTTTCTCTGCCGATATTGACAACCTTGACCTATACGTGGTTGTAACAGGAAAGAGTGTGGTGACACTACGCGGAACTACGCTCTATCACACAGCTGATATCTCTACTGCAGAGTATAATGCGTCAGAGTTGCAAACTACGTCTACCGTGACCCAGGCATCACACAATGCCGTTGTAAGAGTTGATGCGCAGCAGCGTTTAGTTGCTAAAAGCTCTACGGGAGGTAAAATACTGTATAAATCATACCCTCAAATATATAGGGCTGAAGCTACCCTATTCGGAGGTGAGATACGCCAAATGTAAAACAATATGATAACATCATTTCAAAAGGAGCTTGCACAAAGGCTCCTTGATCGTTATGCGGGCGACCTATCATCGCTGGCTATAATGTTTCCGTCATTACGCGCCCGTGCATTTTTCAATGATGCTGTTGCGGAAATTGCAGGTGCCCCCACCTGGCAGCCCACTTGGTATGGTATTGACGAGATAATGGAGCGTATATCAGGGCTAATTAAGGGTGATCGCATAGTGTTAATAAGCGAGCTATATCGTGTATATGTAAAACACCACCCAAACGAGAAGTTCGATAAATTCTACTTCTGGGGCGAGATGCTGCTATCGGACTTCGATATGATTGATAAATATCTTATTGATGCCCATCAGCTACTGCGCAACATTGAAGATATAAAGGAGATTGAGTCGGATGTATCCTATCTCACGCCAGAGCAGATGCGCATTATATCATTCTGGAAAAGTATAAGTGATAGTAGCACGTTAAGTGATCAAAAACGCAGTTTTTTAGAGATATGGCGTAGTTTATCAAAGGTATATGATGAATTTAGAGCAAGGCTCATGGAGCTTGGCATAGGCTATACAGGTATGATATATAGACAAGCTGCCGAGATAATAAAGAGTGGTCGTGCTGTAAATATACCTCGCAAACACTTCGTCATAGCTGGATTTAACGCTCTATCAAATAGTGAGAAGGTATTATTTGACTACTTGCAACATAGCGATTTAGGTGCAGAGTTCTATTGGGATTATGACACGTATTATGTCGGCAATTCCAAGCATGAGGCAGGGATGTTTATGCGCAGCAACATATCACGATATGGGGATAACAAGGAGATAAATTGCAATAATTTCAATACGATAGATAAACAAATTAGCGTAATTTCTTGTACTTCTAATGTTGTGCAGTGCAAGTATGTGGGCGAGATGTTGCGCTCGATGTCTTCAGAGGAGCTTGATAAGCGCACGGTGATTGTGCTGACTGACGAAAATATGCTTGTGCCCACGCTCCATTCACTGCCAGAGGAGATTAAGCATGTAAACGTCACAATGGGATATCCCTTTAAAATGACGTTGACCTACACTTTTATTGATAGGCTAATTACTCTCCAGTCTCATAAACGAGGCAAGGAGGGTTGCGTTCAATTCTATCACGCTGACGTAACAGGGCTTTTATCGCATCCATATATCTTAAACTGCGAGCCTCAATTAGCGGCAGAGCATAAAAAGAGCATCATCTCCAACCACATTATATCTGTAAATAGAGAGGATATTGCAACGTGTGAGTTGTTTAATATTTTGTTCGATGCCACAGATGATTGGAGTAGCTTATCTCAATATCTGCTTCGCGTGCTTTCATATATTGCCGAGCATTATACCGATCCGATACACATCGAGTATTTACGTATAGCCATTGAAGAGATTGGCAAGTTGTCACGCTCAATAAGACGATGCGAACTGCCGCTATCAAACGAAGTCTTTGCATCGCTTATGCGTCGCCACCTGCAGACCATAACTATCCCATACGAGGGTGAGCCTCTCGAGGGCTTGCAGATTATGGGTATTCTTGAAACTCGAAACATCGACTTTAAGAATGTCATAATCCTTTCAATGACCGACACCAATTTTCCTGGCGATAAGACTACTCAATCTTCGTTTATACCCTATAACCTACGTGCAGCGTATGGTATGCCCACCCCAGAGGAGCACGAGGCGATGTATGCATATTACTTCTATCGACTGATACAACGCGCCGAGAATGTAACTATGCTCTACTGCTCAAACAGCGACAAGGTAAGTACCGGAGAATGTAGCAGATACATATACCAATTGGAGTATGAGTCGAAGTATGACATTAAGAGAATATCAATTGGTGTGGATCTAAATGTTGGAGCAGCCAAAAGTATCAGCATAACCAAAGATGATAAGGTGCGTGAGATTCTTAATAGATACCTTGAGCCTAATAGTGGCTGCGCCCTATCTGCCACAACGCTCGATAGATACTTGCATTGTCCGTTAAGTTTCTATTTCAAGGCGGTGGCACACATTCGTGCGGCAGACGAACTGAAGGATACCATAGATGCACTATCATTTGGCAACATCCTTCACTACAGTATGGAGAGGTTGTATAACGAGGCTCTATGCGATAAATCTGCACCACGCAGTGGGGATAAAATACCATTGATTAAGGATGCGAAACAGCAGATTGTGGCTCTGCGCGCCATTGAGCAAAGCCATATTGTCGACACAGTATCCGACGTTATGAGCGAAATGCTTAAGTATGGTGACACGCCATCTGGCGATATGATACTTGTAAAGGAGATTATCATAAAGTACATACGAGTCATAATAGACTATGACACAGATAAAAGAGATGGTACAATTATCGGTCTTGAGAAGGAGATCAACTACGAATACCCCATCAGCGATGGTCGCAAGGTTAATATTATGGGAAAGGCTGATCGTATTGATATAATGTCGGATGGCTCTATGCGTATTATTGATTACAAGAGTGGTAAAACATCCCATCTTGAGTTTAATGGTATTAACGAGCTCTTTCACGGGAAAAACGAGCAAAGGGTCTCCAATGTCTTTCAGACCCTATTCTACTCTATGATACTCTACCGTATTGAGCAGTGCGAGTCTACCCCATCGCTATATTTCGCGTCAAAGATGTTTGCAGATGACTATTCGCCGCTTCTTAAAAATGGAAAAAATATAGTTGAGAGATATAGTGACTATGCTAATGACTATGAAGGCGAGTTAACGGCAATGCTCGATGAGCTGTTTAACTATGATACACCATTTGTGCAGACTTCAGAGGAGGATGCGTGTAAGTATTGTGACTATAACAAAATATGCAAAAGATGGCAAGAGCAAGAATCTTAAGTGCCAGTGCAGGCTCTGGCAAGACATACCAACTCGCATATAAGTATGTGCACGATGTTATAGAGCGTCCCGATTTATATCGAGGCATTCTCGCTGTGACCTTTACTAATAAGGCTACAGAGGAGATGAAGTCACGCATACTGAAAGAGATACATATCTTGGCATCAGGCGAAGAGAGTAGCTATATGAGCGATTTAGTTAATGAGTTACAACTAACAGAAAATGAAATACGTAATCGTGCTATTCAGGCTCGTTCATATATCTTGCACGACTACTCACGATTTAGTGTACTAACCATTGACCGCTTTTTTCAGCGCATACTTCGTGCATTTATCAAAGAGTTGGGATTAGAGCTAAACTACAACCTTGAGCTGGATGTTAAGTTGCTTATCTCGCGCGGTGTTGATGAAATGATTGAGCAGATACAGCTCCCTGAAAATAGCGAACTAAAGGAGTGGTTGATAGAATCTGCCGAAGCACGCCTATCTATTGGCGAGGGATGGGATATTCGTTCAGATATTAATAACCTCGGCAAGTCATACTTTGCTAATAGGACACAGAGCAACTTGAGGATGTCTATATCAAAGGATGATTTGCGTAGCATCTTAAGTGATATTTCTCGACGTGTAGATGGTGTTAAAAGTCGCTTGAGTGAGCTGGGATGTGCTGGCGTGAAGATTATCGAATCGCGCAACCTCGACATTACTCAATTTAATGGCGGAGCAAGAGGTGTGGCAAATTGCTTTCAGAAATATATAAATGGCGACTTTATTAAGCCAACTGACACAATGTATGCTACGGCAGAAGGTAGCAAAAAGTGGTTTACGGCAAAGGCTAATCCAGATGCTATATACCAGCATGCTGCCGATGATATGCACGTAATACTTAATGAGATATGTGATTTATATGATGCAAATACGCAGCTAATATCAACAGACGCATTGCTGCGTAAAAACTACCATACATACGCGCTACTTGGCGATATGCACTCTGCAATAGAGGAGCTGTGTAAAGCTGAAAACCTACTTATTTTGGATGACACCAAGCATATATTATCCACATTTGTAAATGATAATAATGCGCCATTCATCTATGAGAAGGTTGGCAATCGCTACGAGAGATATATGATAGATGAGTTCCAGGATACATCTACGCGTGAGTGGCTCAATATGCTACCTCTGCTCCACAACGCAATGGCATCAAGTGAGGACACCTCTGTATTTATCGTGGGCGATGTAAAGCAGTCAATATATCGTTGGCGCGGTGGAGATTGGCAACTTCTTGGCGGCAAAGCCCGACAGGCACTTGGCGAGAGTAGCACCGAGACCACCAGCCTTGAGTATAACTACCGTAGTTTGCCCAATATTGTTGACTTTAACAACCAACTCATAGGGCGCGTTGTTGAGATTGGAAACTACAACCTGAACACAGCCATTCTTGAAGCAGCCTCTGCTGGATACATAGATGATGTACAAGTGGGTGCGCTCACCGACATATTGAAAAACGCATATACTAACCACGCCCAGAAGGTTGGAAAGAGAGGTGACAAGGGCGGTTATGCCGAGATTGGTATACTTGACGATGTTAATGCTGATGCGGCAGTAATACAAACTATTGAGGATGCAATAAGTCGAGGTTATCGTTATAGGGATATCCTGATATTGGTAAGAAAGGCAAAACACGGTAGATTAGTCGCAGATGCACTTCTTGATTATAAGCGCAGGCGTTTTACAGATAATGGTGAACAGGGATTCAATATTCTCACAAACGATGTACTAACCGTTGATTCTTGCGACATTGTACACTTCATCATAGCTATACTTCGCCTCACGGTTAATATCAATGATGATATTGAGCGCGCTATTTACAATGGCTATCTCGGTAAAGACTATGATGCACAGTTTAGCGAAGATGAGGTCGCGTTGATTACTCGAATATCGCACCTGCTGCCGATGGAGGCGTTTGAACTGATTGTGTCACACTATAAGCTCTATGAGCGCGTAGATGATATAGCATACCTTCAGGCCCTTCACGAGCAGATGGTCTCAATCTCTACGAGCCGTATTGCCGACATACACCAGTATCTCGATTGGTGGGATGAGCAGGGTCACAAGGGGGTACTGCAGGTTAATATGGACGACAACACCATAGAGATTATGACCATTCACAAGGCAAAGGGCTTGGAGCGTCCAGTTGTGATAATACCATATTGCGATTGGGATACTAATGCAAGACACGGACAGAATTTGGTGTGGAGCAATACTGAGTGTTGCAAAGAGAATAGTACGGAGGAGATAAAGAGAGTAGGTGATATTGGTAAATACCCGATTGTATATGGCGATAGTATGAGGTCATCTGCATTTTCATCAGACTATTATAATGAGTTTGTTATGAACTATGTCGATGCTATAAATATGTTATATGTTGCCGTAACCCGAGCCTCGGAGGAGTTGTATATTTTTACGCCTACGCCTAAAAAGCGGTCAAACACAAGCATAAAACATATCATAAAGATTGCCGCCGAGCAAGTGTGTGCCGAGCAAGTGCCATACACTGAATTTGGCGGAATGCGATATAGTTTTGGTGAGAAGATTAAGCAGGCAAGCCATAGGGCGAATAAGAGCAATGAGGAGTTATTGAATAACTACTACTCTGGAGAGCCGCAGCTCTCAATACACTACCCCACTAAACGATTTACAGAAGAGAACATCTCTGTTGGAGTATCTGTAACCGATTATGGCATACATCTGCACAAGGTTCTCGAAAAGGCGATAAGCGAAAGCGATTTATTTAATGCGCTCAATATGCTGGATAAGGGATGTGTCATCGACTCGGTGGAGGCTGCGCACATCCGCACTATCATAGAGCAATCGTTGCAAAACACGACTATTAAAGAGTGGTTTAGTGACGTGTGGACAGATGTAAAGACCGAGGTCGGCATCATTGCAAACGGCAGCACTCGTCGTCCTGATCGCGTGATGATTAACGGCAAACGAGCAGTTGTTCTCGACTATAAGTTTGGAAAAAAGCACGATATCAAGCACAAACAGCAGGTTGCAACGTATATGACCCTGCTTAAGGAGATGGGATATACCTCCATAGAGGGTTTTGTATGGTATGTATCTCTTGGCGATGTTATAAGTGTTGATATGAGTGTAGATGCTCCTTCAAAAAGATAACACAATGAGATAACAGTTATGCTGTTTTTGTCTATTTGAATTGATTTTGTATATTTGCGCTGTGAAGAGTAGAGTTTGGAGAATAATACCGTCAGAGTTTCGTGGTCGCGCTATTTGGGTAGCTATCACTATCTTTGCGCGTGCATTGATGAACTTTGTGGGTATTGCAATGCTTGTTCCAGTACTTATTCTCATTCTTGATAGCGATAGTATTGCTAATAATGAACAACTTAACGCTATTTATATTAACTATAGCTTTACATCGCATATATCGTTTATATTAGCAATATGCGGTATTGCAATCACGGTTATTATACTAAAGAATGTTGCAATACTGTGGATGTACCGCTATGAGCGCGATTTTATCTATTCGCTATATAAGCACATCTCTATTCGCCTATACACGAGCTATTTCAGACGAGGTTTGGGCTTTATTAAGCATAATAACTCCGCTATATTGACCCGCAATGTGAATGTTGTAAGCCTAATGTTTGTTACGGGTATTCTAAAGCCTGTCGCCTCAATTATTGGCGAGATACTGCTTTTGGCACTTATCTTCACCGCTCTTGCACTCTACTCGCCTATTGCAGCTCTTGTGGCAATTACCGTATTTTTGCCAGCTGTGCTCTTGTTTTATCTACTTGTCCGACGCAGACTAAACAATATTGGTCAGCACGAGAACGAGTCGCAACGCGCAAAGAGCCGCATTGTTGCCGAGACCTTCCGAGGTTATGCCGACATTGAGATAAACAACGCTTTCCCAAATATGTTTAAGCGTTTTAGCAGTGCCACAGACGAGGTTGTTAGACTGCGCAAGGAGAACGCTACAATAGGTATGCTGCCACAGATGATTATAGAGATCGGGCTAATTATGGGTATGGTTGCCATAGTCCTGATATGTGCAAGTGGTGACAATAGCTCAATGCGAATAATGTTTGGGGTCTTTGCTGTAGCAGCCCTGCGTCTTATTCCTGCAATACGTGCTATAATGTCATGTTGGAGCGCAATTCGATACAATAGATACACCATAGATGTTCTTGATGATGCAGAAATAGATTATGATATCGCTGTGTGCAATGAGGATAATGACAGATTTCATTTCAGCAAATGTATCGAACTTCACAACATAGGCTTCATCTTTGATGATGCCTCAAAGCCTACTTTAGAGTCACTGTCATTGACGATTAATAAGGGCGAAAAGATTGGTATTCGTGGCACGTCGGGTGTGGGCAAAACTACACTCTTTAACCTTATTCTCGGTCTGTATAAGCCTACAAGTGGATATATCGCTATTGATGACGAGAAGTTGTCTGATAATAACATCCGTAAGTGGCAGAATAGCATCGGCTATGTGTCGCAGAATGTATTTATTGCCGATATGACACTTGCCGAGAATATTGCTCTTGGATATAGTCCTGAAACTATTGACTATAACCGTATAAACAAGGTCGTTGAGATGGCTGACCTTAAGGAGTTTGTGGCTACGCTTGACAATGGTGTCAACTCTCGTATTGGTGAGCAGGGATGTCGACTTTCGGGTGGGCAGAGACAGCGCATAGGCATTGCACGCGCACTGTATAAGAACTCCGATGTACTCTTCTTTGATGAGGCTACATCATCACTCGACGGACAAACCGAGGAGAATATTAACAACTCGATACGCAAGCTATCCAATGATAATCGTCAACTGACAATTGTCGTCATCGCCCACCGAGAGAGTTCGTTGGAGTATTGCGACAGAGTAATTACACTTGAATAGACTGATTTTATGATAAAGTATGACTATAAGATAGCTGATGTATTGCTGCGCTCCGATATTGACATCGTGGAGGCTGGTGTTCGTGGTTTCAAGCCATTTGCAATTGAGTACAACGCTACACAAGATGTTGACTGTACGTTGCACATCTGTTCAGAGATGCGTGCCGATGATTATGTTGTAGAGGCTCACCTTGCCGACTTTGTTGTTGCCGAGGCAAATGCTGACTGTACATTTCAGCGTACAGATGCAGGCTATCTATACTCGATAAAACGTCGTGAGTCTACATCTGCTCCGAATCTATTCTATATAGACCGCACAACACACGCAATTACAACCAATATTGTGTGCGCTGGTAGTATCGACGTATCACTACTACGCTTCGGATTATGGATAATGTTCGGTGTGGTTTTAGCATCGAAGCAGGCCATCGCCATACACTCCTCGGCAATTGAATCCAATGGGTATGGAGTGCTTTTCCTCGGTGAATCGGGTACTGGTAAGAGTACGCATACGCGACTATGGCGAGAGAATATTGAGGGTGCAAAGCTCCTCAATGATGACTCGCCAATCATCCGTGTTGTTGATGGCACGGCACGTGTTTACGGCTCACCGTGGAGCGGCAAGACGCCTTGTTATAAGGCTTTAGACTACCCTATTGCTGGTTTTTGTCGATTGAGCCAAGCACCACATAATGCCATACGACGACTATCAACCATCGCTGCGATTGGGGCGTTACTACCTTCGTGTCCTCCCGCATTTGCGCACGACGCATATCTTCAAGATTGCATCTGCTCGACACTTGGCGAGGTATTACAACGTGTCCCGACCTTCCATTTGGAGTGCTTGCCCAATGCAGCCGCAGCGCAACTATCTCACTCAACTATAGTCGGCAATGCAAAATAATATCTTTGACAACATAGAGAATATTATTGAAATTGGCGCGAGCTTTGAGATGGTGGTGACTGGATACAGTATGTTGCCGCTATTGGGCTATGGACGTGATTGCATTATACTACATCGCACAACATCTGATGAGGATATAATGGGACGTATAGCTATGTTTCGCTCTCCGAGCAAGCATATCATCGTTCATCGCGTTATAGCTATCAATGGCAATGTGGTAACACTTCAGGGCGATGGCAACATTTACAAGCAGGAGGAGTGTCTGCGCGGTGAGATAATAGCCGTTGTCGATTGTGTACAACGCCAAAATGGCAAGATAGTATCTTGCACTGATAGTTGTTGGCGTAGACGCGAAAGAGTGTGGTTGGAACAACCGCTAATTGTTAGGCGTTATGCCCTTGCTGTGATGCGCAGATGGCTCAACTTTAAGAGAAAATTTAGATAGCAATGGATATTAGAGTAGGACAGGGATACGACGTTCACGCACTCGCCGATGGCTTGCGTTTGGTGTTGTGCGGCGTAGAGGTAGAACATAGTAAAGGATGTGTCGCACATTCGGACGGTGATGTAGCAATTCACGCTATATGCGATGCCCTATTAGGAGCATTGGCATTGGGAGATATAGGTAAGTTGTTTCCTGATAGCGACCCCACGTATAAAGGCATAGATTCTACAAAGCTACTTAAACATATTGTAGATATAGTCGCAGATAAAGAATATAACATCAGTAATATAGATTGTACAATAGCTATGCAACGTCCCAAGCTGCGCCCACATATCGACCGTATGCGCGAGGTGCTTGCATCGGTAATAGGTATCGACGTTGACAGGGTGTCAATCAAGGCTACTACCACAGAGCATCTCGGCTTCGAGGGACGCGAGGAGGGGGTATCAGCTATGGCTGTTGCGTTGCTAATTAAGGAGTAGACAAACGGGCTTTACAGAGACAATTAAGAGGTTGTTTAGCGCATAAACAACCTCTTACTTTTATAGCGTCAACACGGTCTATATCTCCGACAGCATTACAATATTATTTAGTACCGCATATATCGTCAGGCGACCAATAGAGCGCGTTTTCAGCTTTTCGGAGATATTGTTGCGGTGATACACAACAGTAGCCAATGAGATGTTTAGCTGCTCGGCAATCTCCTTATTTATATAGCCCTTGACGACAAGAGCTAACACATCCTTTTCGCGCGATGACAATAGTTGCGCCCTCTCGTGAGTTGCTTCAGGGGACACTGGATGTCCGTGATGACTACCACATACAGCGTGTCCTCCAGGGTGCCCAGAGTGATGGATCTCAAGTATAGTGCGTACAATACTCTGCTCCGAAGCTGTGGCATCAATAGTACGATACCCTGTCTGTACAAATGGCGAGGCAGAGCCATCAGTGACCACTATTGTACGACGCATTAGCGGCTGGAAGAATGCCGAGTTATGAAACGCAACAGAGGCTGATATAAAGTGGTGCGCTACAATTTTTGGTGCAGCTGCTAAATACTCATCCATAGAGCTATATGCCACAACATCTATCTCTGGCACCATATCAGACAGCAAGCTACGCAGAGCCATTGCGCTCAACGTATTCTCCATAATTATTGCCATCTGTGGTTGCATATCTCCCCTATCGTTTATCTATATATACCTCCATAATACGTGCATCACCTTCAAAGGTGATTTCGTTTACCTCTGCAGGGACAAGCACTACCTCGCCCTCCACAATAGTCTCCTCTACGCCATCTGCAACAATCTTGGCAGAGCCGCGTAGTGCAATGTACACAACAAACGAGTCGAGATATGAACGATCAAGTGTCTTGCGCTCGTCAACATCGTGTAGCGTCATTGTAAAATATGGCGATGTGATAACTGTTGACTCTCCACCCTTCGGAAGATTATATCTTTTGTGCAGGAGCTCTGCATCAGCCTCAAAGTCGATAGCGTCAACAGCCAATGCAGTATGTAGTTCACGTCCCTTGCCCGAAGCATCAACTCTATCCCAGTCGTAGATGCGATAAGTGATATCGGAAGTCTGCTGCACCTCGACAACTTCAAGACCTGCCCCCAATGCGTGCACCGTACCCGCAGGGATGAAGAACACATCACCAGGAGCAACCTCCACCCTATTGAGTAGCTCCTCTAAACATGATTCAGAGACAGCGGCGATATACTCTTCGCGTGTGATATCAAGATTTTTGAAGCCAAGATATATAGCAGCACCTGGCTTACAATCGACAACATACCACGCCTCGGTTTTGCCATAGCTATTATGACGCTCCTCTGCCAACGCATCGTCGGGATGTACCTGCACAGAGAGTCTATCTTGGCAGTCGAGATACTTAATTAATAGTGGGAACTCAAGACCGTAACGCTCGAAGATACTCTCGCCAACAAGATCACCCATATAGACCTCGATAATCTCCTCAAGATTATTGCCTTTGAGCATACCATTGGCAACAACCGAAACATCACCCTTTACAGATGACAGATCCCAGCTCTCGCCATAAGACCTGTCTTTAGCAAGACGCGCCGTAGCCTTACCCTTCTTTCGCAATATAGCACTACCACCCCATATACGCTCCTTTATACGGGGCTTAAACTTTAGTGGATATAGCATTGCTAATTATCGTTTAATTAAAACAGTGACTCTACAAAGTTTACTACCTCATCAACATCGGGCGTAAGCGAGAATACCTTAGACGGCTTAAGATACCACAACTCACGATTTTTTGTGGCAGCAGGCTCGCCAGCACCAGTAATATTAAGCATAATGCAGGCATCCTTATCAATGCTGCCAGCCTCTACCATCTTAATCAGTGATGCCAATGCAACACCTGGTGCAGAGTAGATATCCACGCCCTCAAGCTCTTTGAAAAGCTTGCAAGCGCGACGCAGCTGCGCATTGGTAGCAACCATAATATCGCCACCCGTAGCCTTCAGTGCATCGTAAAGACCTCCAGCGATTCCATAGGGCGGCTTACGGTTAGACAAGACCTTCGCGTCGATAAGCTCTGCGTCACGACGTGCCTTCTTTGCGTCATAGGGCAACATCTCTCGTGAATCCGCACGCCATGCGTCATACATAGGTACGAAGGGGGCATTCTGTGACACTATCAACTTCATAAGGTGTGAGCCAAAGCGGCCATCCTCAATAAGACGCTGATTAGCCTCCCACGCAGCAATCGCACCAGTGCCACTACCAACAGCCTGGAAGTAATAGTCTGGAATACGTCCTATGGTCGTAACTGCAGAGAGCACAGTTGTCGACATTCCATCACGACGAGCGATGTTCTTTGCTCCACCCTCTGCATAGAACTTCGATGACTTAAGAGCGATATTGCTCAAGTTGATTGCATCGAAATAGTCACCACCCTTGTCGCACGCAATAAGTTTCACGCAGTCGTTGAGTGGCTCTGTAAACCACAATGCCGACAAATTGTCTGACGGCACAGCAAGAAGAAGTTTGATGTTATTATCAGAACATACTTTAGCAAAAGCACGTGCAGTGTTACCAGCCGAAGCTACAACGAGTACACGCTCCTCATCCTCGTTGATACGCGCACATACGCTATACGCCTCTGTCTCTTTAAACGAACACGTTGTCATTCGCACACCCTTTTCTGGACAGTAGCCATTGAGCGTAATCCAAAGGTTGCTTAAGCCGAGGTGACGCGCCAATGCCTCGCTCTTATATGTCACAGGGGCCGACGACCCCTTTAATATGCGCTTAACAGGCAGCCAATCGCAGAACTTATAGAAACCGTAATCATCAGACTTTACCTCAATCTGTTTATTCTCATACTCGGCACGAATGAGTGAGGGACATTTGCACTCACTGTCATCCAGCAACCAACCCTCGTCACTAAATGTGCGCGAGGTGGCAACACACTTCAACGTGTACTTCGTAGGCTTGAAATTTTCCATATTTAAGTTCAGATATCTCTGTAAATACTAATATCGTGCAAATTTACTCTTTTTTTTCTAAATTTAAGATAAGCATTTATACCTATTACACGGAAAAACTATAAGCCGTCTAACTTATTCAAAAATATTTATTATATTTGCGCAATATATAGCGAAATAATTAAAACATTATAACATGGCAGACGAGAAGATTATATTTTCGATGGTTGGCGTAAGCAAGGTGCTTAACAACAATAAGAAAATTCTGAACAACATCTACCTATCGTTCTTCTACGGTGCAAAGATTGGCATCATCGGTCTTAACGGCTCGGGTAAATCTACCCTTATGAAGATTATCGCAGGTATCGACAAGAGTTTTCAGGGCGAGGTGGTATTCTCTCCTGGTTACAGCGTAGGATATCTTGAGCAGGAGCCGCAGCTTGACCCAACGAAGACCGTAAAGGAGATTGTTGAAGAGGGCGCAGCATCTACAGTGGCCCTATTGAAGGAGTATGAGGATATCAATATGAAGCTCTGTGAGCCTATGTCGGACGACGAGATGGCGCGCTTGATTGAGCGTCAGGGTGAGCTTTATGAGAAGATAGATCAGGTTAATGGCTGGGAGCTTGACAGCGTTTTGGAGCGAGCTATGGATGCATTGCGCTGTCCCGATCCCGATCAGAATGTAAGTGTATTGTCGGGTGGTGAGCGTCGCCGTGTGGCTCTGTGTCGTCTATTGTTGCAGCAGCCCGATGTGCTACTTCTTGATGAGCCTACCAACCACCTTGATGCAGAGAGCATCGACTGGTTGGAGCAACACCTACAGCAGTATAAGGGTACCGTCATCGCCGTTACGCACGACCGTTACTTCCTTGACAATGTTGCTGGTTGGATATTGGAGCTTGACCGTGGCGAGGGTATTCCGTGGAAGGGTAACTACTCGGGATGGCTTGAGCAAAAGACACAGCGTATGGCTATGGAGGAGAAGCAGGAGAGCAAGCGTCGCAAGACCCTTGAGCGCGAGCTTGAGTGGGTGCGTATGTCTCCGTCAGGTCGTCACGCCAAATCAAAGGCGCGTCTTTCTGCATACGACAAATTGATGAATGCTGATACAAAGGAGCGCGAGGAGAAGCTGGAGATTTACATCCCCAATGGCCCACGTCTTGGCGATGTCGTAATTGAGGCACAGGGCGTAAGCAAGGCATTTGGAGATCGTGTACTATACGAAAACCTTGAGTTCTCGTTGCCACCTGCAGGTATTGTAGGTGTAATTGGTGCTAACGGTACTGGTAAGACTACCCTATTCCGTATGATTATGGGATTGGAGGAGCCTACATCGGGTAGTTTCCGCGTAGGTCCCACCGTAAAACTTGCCTATGTAGACCAGCAGCACAAGTCGATTGATCCCGACAAGACCGTATATGAAGTAATATCACAGAATAGCGACCTTATACAACTCGGCAACCGCCAGGTGCCTGCTCGTGCTTATGTTGGTCGTTTCAACTTCAATGGTGCAGATCAGGAGAAGAAATGTGGTGTATTATCTGGTGGTGAGCGCAACCGCCTCCATTTAGCACTTGCGCTCAAGGAGCAGGGCAATGTACTCCTGCTTGATGAGCCAACCAATGATATCGACGTAAACACCCTTCGTGCTTTGGAGGAGGGTCTTGAGAACTTCGCAGGCTGTGCTGTAGTTATCTCGCACGACCGATGGTTCTTGGATCGTATCGCAACACACATTCTCTCATTTGAGGGCGACTCAAAGGTGGTATTCTATGAGGGCTCATACTCTGAGTACGAGGCGTGGAAGAAGGCACAGGGTGAGGATACTACACCCAAGCGAGTTAAGTATAAGAAACTTTTGGCAGAGCAGTAATATTATAATAAATGGCACAGAAACCTTCAATACCAAAGGGTACGCGCGACTTCTCTCCCGAGGAGATGATGCGTCGCACATATATATTTGATACTATCAAGAGTGTATTTCGTCTATTCGGCTATGCTCCACTGGAGACTCCTTCAATGGAGAATCTATCTACGCTACTGGGCAAGTATGGCGACGAGGGCGACAAGCTACTCTTCAAGATTCTTAACTCGGGTGATTATGGTGCGAAACTCACTGATGAGGAGCTGCGTCAGGCATCTAAAATCTCGGAGAAGGGTCTGCGATATGACCTCACAGTACCCTTTGCTCGATATGTTGTGCAGCACCAGAACGAGATAGTATTCCCATTTAAGCGTTATCAGATACAGCCAGTATGGCGTGCCGATCGTCCACAGAAGGGTCGCTACCGCGAGTTTTATCAGTGCGATGTAGATGTCATCGGTTCAAAATCGTTACTAAATGAGGTAGAGCTGGTAGATATTGTATCTCGCGTATTCAGTAAGCTCGGCATCTCTGTAACACTTAAGATGAATAACCGTAAGATTTTGTTCGGTATCGCCGAGAGCATTGGTCACGCAGATAAAATGATAGATATCACCGTTGCTATTGACAAGCTCGATAAGATAGGTCTGGATAATGTCAAAAATGAACTGCGTGAGCGCGGCATTGACGACGAGGCGATTAACAAACTGCAGCCTATTTTGGAGCTTTGTGGCACCAACGCCGAGAAGCTTGAGAAGTTGAGCGCAGTAATCGGCAGCTCGGAGACAGGCATGAAGGGTATCGAGGAGATGCGCACCATATTTGACACTGTGGAGCGTCTCGGCATCGCCCTTACGCCAGAACTTGACCTATCGTTGGCACGCGGTCTAAACTACTATACAGGAGCTATCTTTGAGGTTAAGGCTAACGACTTCCAGATTGGCTCTATCTCTGGCGGTGGTCGCTATGATGACCTTACGGGCATCTTCGGTATGCCTGGAATGTCGGGAGTTGGCATATCATTTGGAGCAGACCGTATTTACGATGTAATGCTCGGCTTAAACCTTTTCCCCGAGGAGCTGGTATGCTCGACAAAGGTGCTCTTTACAAACCTTGGTGAAGAGGAACAGTGCGAGGCTATGCGTCAGCTTATCAAGTTGCGCGACAATGGCATTGCAGCGGAGATATACCCCGACTGTGGCAAGATGAAGAAGCAGATGGAGTATGCTAACCGCCGAGCAATACCATACGTAGTCATCATTGGCTCTGACGAGTTGCAGCGAGGTGTAGCTACCGTTAAGGATATGCGTACAGGCGAGCAGCGAGAGGTGAGCTTTGATAATCTCGCAACAACTTTGTAATATATTGATATGATAGATGAAACGGCTTCTTATCTTTATCATCAGTTTAGCCTGTTTGCATATTAGCGCAGTGGCTCAACTTAGCGATCAGCAACAGATACAGAAACTAAACCTCGTCTATCAGCATCTTCGCAATAACTATGTCGATGACGTGCCTCTTGAACATCTTGTTGAAGAGGCCGTCATTGCTACGTTAAGGGAGCTTGACCCTCACTCAAGTTATCTTAACCGAGAACAGATGGCGGCTCTCAATACACGCATTAGTGGGGAGTTTGCGGGTGTAGGTATTCAATATGTCATTCACCGTGACACCCTTGTAGTGCGTGGAACAATTGACAACTCACCAGCCGAGCGAGCCAAGATATGCGTTAATGATCGAATCATATCAATAAATTCTAAACCAATTATTGGCATCCCTACAGACAGTATCTCCACCCTATTACGCGGCACGCCAAATACTAAAGTGGACATTGGGGTCGTGCGTCGTGGAGAGAGTAAACCGTTGACAATAACCCTTAAACGTGACTACATCGAGAGTAGCGCAATAAGTTCATCAGCACGTTTTGGCGACATTGGGTATATCGCCGCATCAGCTTTTTCAAAACCTCTTGCAGCAGAGTTCTATGCTGCATATAAATCACTTGGCGACATAACATCACTTGTTGTCGATTTGCGCGATAATAGCGGCGGAGCTATCACATCGGCGATAGACCTAACGGGGTTGTTCCTTAAAAAAGGAGATGTTATTGTCAGTACTGAGGGAAGAAACAACAATGTTGTATACGACAAGAAGAGAGACGGGGCAGTGCTTGATATCCCCGTAGTGGTGCTAATAAATGAGAATAGCGCATCTGCAAGTGAGATTTTCGCTGGAGCAATTCAGGATCACGACAGAGGTATTATTGTTGGTCATACAAGTTATGGCAAGGGGTTGATACAGCGAGTTATTGACTTTAAAGATGGTACAGGAATGTGCCTTACGGTGGCACGATATAAAACCCCATCTGGACGAGTTATCCAGCGTCCCTATACTATGGGCGAGGGCGAGAGATATACGCAAGACACAATGCGATACTTGCACCCAGACTCCGTTTCACGCGATTCTAACCTACTGTTCAAAACACTGAAGCAAGGTCGAGAGGTGTATGGTGGCGGCGGTATTACGCCCGATGTATACATCTCACAGAAAGAGGGCATAATAACAGAATTAGTGCATATTGCGATTATCTCTGGCGCATTCACACACACAGCGATAGACATTATAGACACTACAACTATTAGAGATATAAAGCAAAAATATCACTCAATAGAGGAGTTTGACAAGCACTACACACTTGGCGATAGTACGTATGTACTTTTGTGTAAATGGATAGAGACGACGGGGTATAATATTAGCGAGCAGCAGCGTACATCCGATAGAGAGATGCTCACTACCCTACTTAAAGCCATAATAGGTGATATTGTATATGGAGACGGCGCATATCAGTATATCTATAATCTCAGGTATGACACCCAGCTAATTGAGGCGATAAATATAGCGGGTAATACAGAGCGTCAGCAAGCTATACTCGGTCTATAATTTACATTAATTAACACAAGTAAAACTATGAGTAATAGTCGTGTACTACTTGGATTTAGCGGCGGCATAGATAGTTGTGCAGCCGTCGAGATACTTCGCTCGCAAGGGTACACAGTTACTGCTCTTACCATAGACACCACGGGCGATCAAACGATGCTTAAACAGGCGCAGCAGCGTGCCGCAAAGTTGGGTGTTGAATGGCACGTATACGATGCACGTGAAGTCTTCAAACGTGAGATAATCGACTATTTCTGTTCAGAGTATATGGCTGGACACACTCCTGCCCCCTGCACTCGTTGCAACACACATATAAAGTGGCGAATATTGGCAAAGGTAGCCGATGAGATGGGGATATACCATATAGCCACAGGGCACTACTTTAGCATAACAAAATTAGGAGACCGCTACTATGTGACAAAGGGTGTTGACGAGCGCAAAGATCAGTCATACTATCTATGGGGGTTATCCCAAGAGATACTTCAGCGCGCACTAACACCTATGGGAGTGATGATAAAGAGCGAGATAAAGAGCGATAATAAGCAGCGCGAAAGTATGGGTGTATGCTTTTTGCATGGCAAGCCATATGGTGAGTTTATTACAAGCCAGGGCTACGACATTAGGTGTGGAGATGTGGTAACGCGTAGTGGCGATGTTATCGGCAGGCACCAGGGTATTGCGCTGTACACCATTGGGCAGCGGCGTGGTGTCGGTATTCCCGAAGGCCTACGAGTGGTAGATATTGATGCGGAGAAGGGCAATATTATCGTTGGCAGAAATTTTGAGCTAATAAAGAAAAAACTTTATATAAACAGCTGTAATATTGTAGACATTAGAGAATTATTACAATCGACTGATATTACAATAAAAATTCGTGGCATTGGGCGCAACCCAGAGCTTCCTGTAACTATTAAGCCTTGTGATGGAGGATATGTAATAACAGCTCAAGATGAGGTATATGCACCAGCAAAGGGTCAACCATTGGTATTTTATAGAAATAACTTGGTTATTGGAGGAGGAATAGTTGTAGATTTCGATTAAATATTCTACATTTGCGCGATTTATAAAAGCAAGGATAATGATTAAACGTCTATACGATTGGGTACTTTCATGGAGTGACAGCCGATGGGGATGGTTGGCTCTATTGTTTATAGCACTTTTTGAGGCAAGCTGGTTTCCATTACCACCCGATATTCTGCTTATCGCACTATGCTTGGGTGCTACAAAGAAATCCTTTAGATTTGCCACAATCTGCCTTATAGGCTCCATTACTGGCGCAGCACTTGGCTATGGAATAGGCCACTTCTTGTGGGTAACACCTGCTGGCGACCCTACCGCTGTAGCGGCGTTTTTCTATGACCACGTGTTTAGTATTGAGAGCTTTAACAATGTCGGCTCGCTGTATGACCGTTTCAATTTCTGGATAGTCTTTACAGCTGGCTTTACGCCACTGCCATTTAAGCTGTTCACCATAGCTGGCGGTATGTTTAGCATCAACTTCCCGATGTTCATTATCGCCTCTATTGTATCTCGTGGTATGCGTTTCTTCCTTATTGCCTGGCTGATATGGCGTTTTGGAGCACCCATAAAGGGTTTTATTGACAAGTATTTCAATCTACTTGCCACATTGTTTGCAGCAATTCTCATAGGCTTTACGCTACTCGCTTTTTGGCTGTTTGGTAGTACGGAGACAACTGATGATAATAGCGTTGAGCAGCCGACGACAGAGGTTGTCGAAATAGATGATAATAGTGGCAACTACACAACAATCGAGGAGGTAGAATAGCTATGCAATGCTACGGTCTTATAGGGCGCAAACTTGACCACTCATTTTCGAAGTCATACTTTATGCATAAGTTCGCAAATGAGAAGATAGATGCGATGTATGAACTTTATCCATTAGAAGAGATAAGCGACTTCAAAAGCCTGATTAATAGTGACCAACGCATTTGCGGATTAAATGTAACCATCCCTTATAAGCAGAGCATAATTCCGTATCTCGACAAACTATCAGAGGAGGTCGTCAATATTGGTGCAGTGAACTGTATCGCCATACGCAATGGAGTGTTATATGGCTACAACACTGATATTGAAGGTATAGCCGCAACACTAAATACCCTCGACATTACGCCCAATACACAGGCTTTGGTACTCGGCACAGGAGGTGCAGCACAAGCAGTATGCTATGTACTCAAGCAGCGAGGGATAGGCTATATGAGTGTATCGCGTTCAAGCAACCGCGCAGAGATGACTTACGACACATTGCCGAAGCAGATAATCGAGTCGCACAAACTTATCATCAACACGACGCCATTAGGGATGTTTCCAGACATAGATAGCGCGCCTGATATAAACTACTCGGCAATTGGGGCAGAGCATCGCATTTTTGACCTCGTGTACAACCCATCCCCAACACGTTTTATGGAGCTATGTCGAGCAAAAGGGGCAACGACAATTGGTGGCAGTCTAATGCTTGAGACGCAAGCAGAAGCCTCGTGGCGTATTTGGCAGCAATAACTCCGCTCATCCACCCGACAGACACAACAATCCGCACAGACGAATAACCTCGGCCGTGTCGCTCACATCTATCATATCAATTTAGTACTCTATGGAGAGTAATTTTTCTGCCTCCTCCTTATCGCACTCGCGTACCATAAGGCGAGTTGGAAACATCCCGATAGGATAGATTGACGATAGTATATCGCCATGTAACGCGCAGAATATTCCAGCACTCTCTAAAACCGATTTCACGATCTCAGCCTGTGCAGAATTGTCGTAAGTTTGCAGGACAACCAATGTGTCAGATGTTGATCTTTCTCCCATAGTTTCAGAGTTTTTGTAAAGATACGATAAAAAAAGTGAAAATTACAATCTGCAAGGCAAAAAATCAAAGAAATATTACGTATATTTGTAACCTAAAATTGTAAATGATATGTATCCATTTGTTCACCTACACGTACACAGCCAATATTCGCTATTGGACGGACAGGCAAGCATACCAAAGCTTGTCGATAAGGCGTTGGGTGACGGTATGCCAGGCTTAGCTCTTACTGATCACGGTAATATGTTTGGTATCAAGGAGTTTTATAACTACGTATCAAAGAAAAATTCAGAGCGCAAAGGCAAGATTAAGAGCCTTCAGGGGCTAATTGAACGTCTTGAAAATGGCACAGCAAGCGAGACAGAGATGGGCGATGATGCAGAGGCTGCACTTGCCAAGGCTCGTATGGAGCTTGATGCGCTGCCCAAGGCAGAGTTTAAGGCAATAATTGGCTGTGAGGTCTATGTAGCACGTCGCAGATTATTCAATAAGGAGAAGGGTGTGGGTGACCAAAGCGGCTACCACCTCATTCTGCTGGCAAAGAATATGACTGGATACAAGAACCTTATCAAGATTGTATCGAAGGGTTATACGGAGGGTTTCTATGGACGCCCCCGCACAGACCGCGTGGAGTTGGAAAAATATCACGAAGGATTGATATGTTGCTCGGCGTGTATCGGTGGCGAGATCCCCCGATTGATTCGTGAGGATCGATTTGAGGAGGCTGAAAAGGCTATCGAGTGGCACAAGAGCATCTTTGGCGACGACTACTACCTTGAGCTACAGCTACACAAAGCCACTGTTGAACGTGCCAACCACGAGGCATACGAAGTGCAGCTAAAAGTCAATGAGCATCTTATAAGACTCTCAAAGTCGTTAGGTGTAAAATTGGTATGCACCAATGATGTGCACTTTGTTGATGAGGCGCACGCCGAGGCACACGACAGACTTATATGTCTTGGTACGGGCAAGGATCTCGACGACCCGAAGCGTATGCTCTACTCAAAGCAGGAGTGGATGAAGACTACAGCAGAGATGAATGCTATCTTCGACTATATTCCTGAGGCTTTGACCAATACGGTGGAGGTTTGCAATAAGGTTGAGAACTACTCTATTGACCACGCCCCTATTATGCCCACCTTTGCAATACCCGAGGAGTTTGGTACAGAGGAGGAGTACAGACAGCGTTATAGCGAGGAGGATCTGTTCAACGAGTTTACACGCGACGAGAACGGCAATGTTGTCATGGATGAGGCTGATGCCCGCAAAAAGATAGGAAAGTTAGGTGGCTACGATAAGCTATACCGCATAAAACTTGAGGCAGACTACCTGGCAAAACTTGCTATGGATGGCGCGAAGGTACGCTATGGCGAGAATCTCGACGAGGAGACAACAACGCGTCTAAAGTTTGAGCTACACATAATGAAGACAATGGGTTTCCCTGGATACTTCCTTATTGTGCAAGATTTCATCCGCGCGGCACGCGAAGAGCTCGACGTGTCGGTAGGCCCTGGTCGTGGCTCTGCCGCAGGATCTGCTGTGGCATATTGTCTCGGCATCACGCAGATAGACCCTATTAAATACGACTTGCTGTTTGAGCGTTTCCTTAACCCCGACCGTATCTCACTACCAGATATAGATATTGACTTCGATGACGATGGTCGTGGTCGCGTGCTTAATTGGGTAACTCAGAAATATGGTAAGGAGAAGGTGGCGCACATCATCACCTATGGTACAATGGCTACCAAGATGGCACTTAAGGATGTGGCACGCGTGCAGAAGCTCCCTATACCTACTGCCAACCAGCTTTGTAAGTGGGTACCCGACCGCATCACTGATCCTAAAGACAAGGATAAGACGCTAAAGATTAACCTTACCAACGCCATCAATGCTGTACCAGAGCTAAAGGCTGCGGAGGAGTCCGAGGATGCCAATATGCGCGATACGATCAAGTATGCGAAGATTCTTGAGGGTAATGTTCGTGGCACGGGTGTTCACGCCTGTGGAACCATTATATGCCGTGACGATATCACTGATTGGGTACCCGTAAGTACCGCTGTTGACAAGGAGACTGGAGAGAATATGCTTGTCACACAATATGAAGGCTCTGTAATCGAGGATACAGGTCTTATCAAGATGGACTTCCTCGGTCTAAAGACGCTATCAATCATCAAGGATGCTGTAGATACCGTCAAGCAGACCCACGGCATTAGCATAGATATCGACAATATACCTATTGACGATAAGAAGACATACGACCTATACTGCGAAGGAAGCACCATCGGCACATTCCAGTTTGAGTCACCTGGTATGCAAAAGTATCTGCGCGAGTTGCAACCATCGACATTCGAGGATCTTATCGCGATGAATGCACTATATCGTCCAGGACCTATGGACTATATACCCGACTTCATTGACCGTAAGCACGGACGCAAGCCTATTGTCTATGATATTCCCGTTATGGAGCGATACCTTAAGGATACCTATGGTATTACGGTATATCAGGAGCAGGTCATGCTACTGTCGCGTCTGTTGGGTAACTTCACGCGTGGCGAGTCAGATACGCTACGTAAGGCGATGGGCAAGAAGATTAAGTCGAAGTTGGATGAGCTAAAGCCGAAGTTTATTGCTGGTGGCAAGTCTAATGGTCACGACGAGAAGGTGCTTGAGAAGATATGGGGCGACTGGGAGAAGTTTGCGTCGTATGCATTCAACAAGTCGCACGCAACTTGTTACTCGTGGGTAGCTTATCAGACTGCATATATCAAGGCTCATTACCCTTCAGAGTATATGGCAACGGTATTGAGCCGCAACCTTAACGACATCAAGCAGGTAACGGCATATATGACCGAGTGCAAGCGAATGGGTATCTCGGTGCTTGGTCCCGATGTCAACGAGTCAATGGTGAAGTTCTCAACCAACAAGAAGGGCGATGTGCGCTTCGGTCTTGCCGCTATCAAGGGTGTTGGCGAGGCTGCATCAGAGGCAATAGTGCACGAGCGTAAGCAGAATGGTCCATACAAGTCAATTTATGACTTTATGGAGCGTATAAACTATAACGTCATCAACCGTAAATGTCTGGAGAGCATAGCCTTTGCTGGTGGTTTTGATTCGTTCATTGATTTCAATAGATCGCGCTTCTTTGCCTTGGACACAAGTGGTGCGACCTTCCTTGAGCAGCTTATACGCTACGGACAGCGCGTGCAGATGGAGCAGCAGAATGCACAACAGAGCCTATTTGGCTTAAGCGGTAGTGGCAACGACATACAACAGCCAAAGCCTCCTATGGCAGAGGACTGGAACAACCTAACTATTCTCAACAAGGAGAAGGAGGTTATAGGTCTCTATATCTCGGCACATCCGCTGGATCGCTTTGGTTTTATCCTCCGTAAGATGTGTCAGGTTGAGTTGGGCTCTATGGCTGATCTTACTTCGTTGCGCGACAGAGAGGTAGCGGTGGCTGGTGTTGTAACGAGCGTTACGCCACTGACCACAAAGGAGGGTCGTCGCTACGCCCGCTTCGTTATGGAAGATTACAACTCGCAGCATGAGTTTACCATCTTCAGCAAGGACTTTGACCGTCTGGGCATGCTAATTGAGCAAAACAACTTTCTCTTTATTCGTGGACGAGTACAAGAGCGTCCATACAGTAAGGAGCCAGGAGAGTTAGAGTATAAGATTAGCTCTATTCAGCATCTTGCCGATGTTGCCGAGAGCATTAGCTCTATACGCATTGACCTTAATATTAACGATGTATGCCCTACGCTTACAGATACGCTGATAGATGCAATGAAGCGAATGTCGGGTAAGACAAACGTACAATTTATCGTGCATGACAGCGTTGATAATGTAAAGGTCAAGCTAATATCGAAGAAACATCGAGTAGCACCAACAGCAGAGTTTATGGAATTTTTAGACAGCAATGAACTAAATTACTATATTATTAACTAATTAAAATTTTACAGTTATGGCATTGAACATTAACAAGGAGAACTACGAGGAGATTTTGGGTAAGGGGATGCCCGTTGTTATTGATTTTTGGGCTACATGGTGCGGTCCCTGCCGCATGATTGCTCCCATCATCGACGAGCTCGCAGAGGAGTATGATGGTAAGGTATTGATTGGCAAGTGCGACGTTGATGCTAACGACGATATCGTTGCACAGTATATGGTACGTAACATCCCTACTGTTGTATTTATCAAGGACGGCAAGCAGGTTGACAAGCACGTAGGTGCTGGTACCAAGGAGCAGCTTAAGGCAAAGATTGAGGCTATGCTCTAATCAATATTTTAAGTAGATAGAGGTCGAAACTAAATGTTTCGGCCTCTATTGCTTTATTAATAGCACTCAACTATTTACGCGCATTATATCAATAATATATTCATCTGTTTTAGTCGACATCTTTTACCTCCTCGCCATTTAGATCGACGTTAACGCCAGTATTCTCAATATCCTCCATTTGTTGATCAATCTCCACCTCACGTTGCTCAAGACGCATAGTGCGATAGTCTGCACGCGACAAAGTATTTATAATGTGGATGAGTCCAACTATTGTTATTGCGGCAGCCACGACATATACTACAACAAATGCCTTTGAAGATGTTATTAGCTCATAGGCAGACATCTCTTGGTAAGATAGCTCCATCATCGCATACGCCAATGCATTATTACATATATGCAATATCATTGGCGTAAATATCGAACCGCGCATAAAATAGAAGTATCCCAGTATAACACCAGCGATAAAGGCGTTTAGAGCGACAATGAAATTGCCGTGAGCCACAGCAAATAGCGCAGCAGATAGGAGTATTGCCCCTGAAGGCGAACACGTTTGGCGAAATATCGAGATTAGACGTCCGCGAAATATCAACTCTTCAAATATTGGAGCTACACCAATTGTAGCAAGGAGTGTCCATCCGCCATCAGGGAATACCCTATTATCTGGTGGCAAGAAGCCCTCGAGAGGCGAGGTGACAATAGATGTTGAAACAAGAAGTATAACACCCCAAAGCACCGTAATTGGTTCAAGACCTCGGCGCGATGTCATAATACGAACAGAGCGACCATACACCAAACGCTCATAGATTGTAAGTCCCACATATACAAAGACTACGACTGTGAGATTTATTAGCATAAAGCCAAAATCCGACTGATCGAAAATATCGACAAAAGCCCCAACAAGTAGTGACACGACGGCATATAGAAGTACGTATATCGCCACCGTACCAAACGTATGTAATAATCTTCTCATACTATTCTCATATTTATTTATCGTCGAGTACCACCCTGCCAAATGCCATACACTATGAGCAATAGCAGCCGCGTACCAACAAAAATCAAACAAAGATACATTATTTTATCAAATAGGTTAGCTGAAATCAGATAAAAATTACTAAATTTGCCCGTATTATTTAAGGATAAAGAGTATAAATGGCTAAAGTTGTAGCATTAGCAAACCAAAAAGGTGGCGTAGGCAAGACCACCACAGCGATAAATCTCGCAGCATCTGTTGCCCTATCGGGTAAGAAGGTGTTGCTCATTGATGCTGACCCACAGGCAAATGCCACATCAGGACTTGGTTTTGACATCAATCTTGACGGCATATATGAGTGTATCGTTGGAGAGAAGAGTGCCGAAGAGGTTATCCTCCACAGCCCCGACATAAAGAAGTTATACCTGCTGCCCTCGTCAATAAATCTTGTGGCAGCCGATACAGAGCTATCATCAATGGAGAACGCGCACCACATCATCAAAAAAATCGTAGATTCGGTACGTGACAAGTTCGATTACATCTTCATTGACTGCTCGCCTTCACTTGGCTTCACCACAGTAAATATCCTCACTGCTGCCGACTCGGTGTTAGTGCCCGTGCAGTGTGAGTATTTGGCTTTGGAGGGTTTAAGTAAACTGCTCAATACTATTAAAATGGTCAAAAGTAGACTTAACCCTGCTTTGCAGATTGAGGGTTTTGTGCTAACTATGTATATGCGTAACCGCCTAAACAATCAAGTTGTAAACGAGGTACGTGAGCACTTTGGCGAGCTCGCATACGAGACCATAATCCAGCGCAACATCCGTCTGGGCGAGGCTCCGTCACACGGCAAGCCCGTGATGTTGTACGATGCGGCGGCAACAGGCTCGGCAAACTACCTAAATCTTGCGCGTGAATTTCTGAAGCGCAACCGCAAGCGTCAGGCTGATAAGTAGTCGGGGGCGTCGAAATTGGTAATTGAGATAAGTAAGAGAGAAAGATATATGACAACACAGAAGAAGAGAGGCCTGGGACGCGGTTTGGACGCTATCTTCAGCACCAGCAACCTGCAACAACAGACAACACCAATGTCAGAGATGGCAGAGGTTGCTCTCATTGACATAGAGCCGAACCCGTTACAGCCACGCAGTACCTTTGATGAGGAGGCACTCGCGGAGTTGGCAGCATCAATATCACAGTTAGGTGTTATTCAGCCCGTTACTCTTAAGCAAGTAGATGGCGGCAAGTACATTATCATCAGTGGTGAGCGTCGTTGGCGAGCATCACAGATGGCAGGCTTGGAGCGCATCCCCGCGTATATACGCGATGTGGATGATGAAAATCTGCACGCTATGGCTCTTGTCGAGAATATTCAGCGACAGGATCTCAATGCTATTGAGATTGCACTTGGTATGCGCCGACTTATTGAAGAGTGTGGACTCACGCAGGAGTCTATGGCAGAAAAGGTTGGAAAAAAGCGTTCAACGGTATCTAACTATATGCGTCTATTGAGCCTTCCGTCAGAGGTACAGCTCGCACTCAAGGAGGGTCTAATCAGTATGGGACACGCGAAGGCAATAGCCTCACTTGAAGTAGATGAGCAGATAAAGGCTCTTAAGAAGTGTGTAAAGAAGGGGTTGTCGGTACGTCAGGCAGAGGAGCTAGCACGAAAGATTAACGACAAGCAGAAGGCTATGCCCGCCACCGAGGAGGAGTATCCAGAGTCGTATTCGCGTCTTGTCGAGGAGTTAGAGCGTGTATTCACAGACAACTTCTCAATTAAACGCACGAAGTCAGGCGGCAGTCGCATTATTATTGAGTGCGCAACAGATGACGAACTTGACAACATAATAGAGCGTTTGGGTCGCATAAAATAATTTTTTAAAACGAGCGTTTACCGTAAAGATGAATCTACGTAGAGTCATATCTGTCGTTATCCTGCTTGTAGGTATGGTCACAACCTTTGGCGAGCTGTCAGCGCAAGAGTACAGCCGCGAAAGGTTGCGAGGCAATGTGCGTAGCATCAATCAAGGAGGACTTGTTCCAATTGATTCAGTTGCGTTGCGTCAAAAGCAGATAGCAGCAGCTGCACGACGTGACTCATTGTATTATCACTTCATCGACTCTATCGCCAAGTTTAGCCACGAGGAGTATGACGACATATCTACCGAAGCACGCGACTCGATACGAGCAATCGTAGCCAAGAAGGTTAGGCGGGACTCGGCAGTGATGAGCCGCGGCGATAGTATTGCTCCTGACGGCACGCGTATTCGTCTTAATAAAAAGGGAGAGGTGCGCAAGCCGCTTATCAGTGACTCAATGGGTCTATCGAAGATGTGTTGGCTATCACTCCCGCTACCAGGTTTTGGACAGATATACAACAAACAGTATTGGAAGCTCGGTGTGCTATACCCTGTTGTTGGTGCATCAATAGGTATGTTCGTTCACGAGAACAAGCAATATAAGCCCCTAAAGGCTGAATATGATAAATACCTGGTCGACCACGGTTATATGCGCACACCAGAGTTAGATGCATTGCAAACGAAGATGATTCGTCATAACACAATGCAGCAGATATACGCAGGTGTCGCCATTGCCACATATTTGTACTTTATTGGTGATGCCGCAATTAACTACTCTACAAATGAGGTGTCACAGGTAAAGAAGGCTACTACCCTATCGTGTATATGCCCAGGTGCTGGTCAGATATATAATAAGAGCTATTGGCGCGTACCTATTGTTATCGGCGGTTTGGCCTCGACGATATACACTATTGACTGGAACAACCGAGGCTACAAGCGTTTTAAGACAGCCTACACGCTGCGCGTGGACTATGACAAGAATCCAGACCTGTATCCCAATGGCTCGGCGGATGAGTTTCGCGGAAGCTACACTGCAACATTCCTTAAGAACCTCAAGGATAGCTATCGCCGTAACCGCGACCTGTGTATCATACTCACAGCGGGCGTATACCTACTGCAAATTATGGATGCTCACGTCGATGCACACTTCCAAGATTACGACATCTCGGATGACCTGTCAATGAATCTTGAGCCATACTTTAATGTGTCAGCAGTAGGCTCAAAACCAGCAGTTGGAGTAAATTTAAGCCTGAAATTTTAACTATAAATGAAGATATATTTCAAGCATATAGTGGTGCTCGCACTTGCTATATTGGCAACACTACCGACATACGCCGACTTTAGCGACAAGAAGCCTAAACGTCGACAGAAGCAATACACAAGCCCAGAGCAGATTGAGGCGCGCAAAGACAGCATAGCACGCATTGTAGTGCAAGACACTACCCTATCACAGCCAAGTAACGCTACAACAAAAAGGGCAAGCACAGAGCCTCGCTACAACACACCGCAACAGATAGACTCTGTTGTAGCTATGTGGCGCGAAACGGCTACTAAAGAGGCATACGACAAATACTTCTATGACTTTTTAAACGTTGCCGATCGCACTGAAGCAAAATACGACAATGATGACTCAATGTACGTTGCACGACTCGAGGCGTTGATGTCACCAGTACCACTTCAGTACAACTATGAAGTAAGGCGCGCAATTGAGCGTTTTAGCTCAAAGGCCTATGCCCCCACACTATCATACGCGTTCTACTATTTCCCGATGATTGAGGAGGAGCTTGCACGAGCTGGACTTCCTATCGAGTTGCGTGCAATGGCAGTTATTGAATCGGGACTTAACCCATTAGCCGTGTCACGTGCTGGCGCAAAGGGTCTGTGGCAGTTTATGCCATCAACGGGTAAGGAGTATGGTCTTGAGATAAACTCAATGGTTGACGAGCGATGCAACCCACTTCTCGCCACACGTGCTGCATGCAAGTATCTTAAAAACATGTACGACGCCTACGGCGACTGGACACTTGCCATTGCTTCATATAATTGTGGTCCTGGCAATGTAAATAAGGCTATTACACGCTCGGGAGGTGACCCTCGTAGTTATAAAGGATCTTTCTGGGATGTATATGACCGCCTACCAACAGAGACACGTAGCTACGTGCCACTATTTATGGGAGCAACATACGCCTTTGCATATCACCGTGCGCACGATGTGGAGTTGACCACTCCACCTATGCCGTTGGCGGTAGATACAATTATGATTAACCGTCCGTTGCATCTTGAGCAGGTGTCGTCAACAATAGATGTAGACATCGAGCTACTTAAGATACTCAACCCGCAGTACACACTCTCGATTATACCAGCAACAACAAAGAGCTATGCCCTGACACTCCCCAGTGAGCGCATATGCGACTTTATAGCATATGAGGAGGCTATACACGCTAAAGACTCAACATTCTTAGGCGAGTATATGATTGCAGCAAATATCGAAAAAAAGAAGAGTGAAGCACCTCCTGCAAAGTACCATACCGTGAAGAAGGGCGATACACTCGGCGCAATAGCACGCAAGTATGGTCGTACGGTTAACCAGTTGATGAGATGGAACAATATACGTAATGCCAATGCATTGCGTATAGGTCAGCGTATTCGTGTAAGTGCTCAGTAATAATGATATACGACACATTAGATACCACAACAACCATCGTAGCACCCGCAACAGCTACAGGTGGAGCTACCGTCGTAATACGTGTAAGCGGAGAGCGTGCCATAGAGATTGTTGATGCTATATTTCGCGGCAGCCAGAGCCTGGCAAATTGCAACGGCTATACACTCCAATATGGAGATATTGTCGACAATGTACACGTGGTAGACGATGTTGTTGTTGCTATTTTCCGCGCTCCCCACTCATATACAGGCGACGACACCGTAGAGATTACCGCTCACGGATCAGAGTATATCACATCGCAGATACTACGTCTGTGTATCGAGCACGGCGCGCGAATGGCTACTGCTGGTGAGTTCACTCGTCGCGCCTTTCTTGCAGGCAAGATGGACTTGAGTCGTGCCGAGGCCGTAGCAGATATGATAGCGAGTGACTCACAATGGTCGCATAACATCGCCTCTACACAGATGCGAGGCGCATACTCTACCCACCTCGCGACACTGCGCTCCGAGCTTCTGCGCCTATGCTCGTTGCTCGAATTGGAGTTGGATTTTTCGGAGGAGGATGTTGAATTTGCCGATCGTACGGCACTTCAACAAATACTCAATCAGGTAACAGAACAGGTATCTACACTTATATCGTCTTTTGCTTTAGGTAACGTGCTTAAAAGCGGTGTAAACGTGGCTATTATAGGTAAACCAAACGTCGGTAAGAGCACACTTCTAAACGCCCTAATTGGCGATGACCGTGCTATGGTATCCGACATCGCTGGTACCACGCGTGATACAATTGAAGTAACCACGATTATAGATGGCGTCAAATTCCGTTTTGTTGATACAGCTGGGCTACACAGCACCGACGATCCGCTTGAAAAAATGGGTATAGAGCGTACTCGTAAGGCGATAGCCAACGCCCATATCATTCTGCATATAACCTCTGCAGAGGAGCCATATTTCGAGCCACTTCAGCTTCACGATAGCCAGAGTTATATTAAGGTAATCAATAAGATAGACTCTATTATATCAAGTGATAATACACATTATGACAGCTCCATACTTTCTATATCTGCGAAATATGGAACAGGCATTAATGATCTACGCCATAAATTGCGCTCTATGGTAAACACCTCTACCATAAATGCTGGCAGTGTTGTTGTTAGCAATATGCGCCACTATGACGCATTGAATAGTGCATACAAGGCGCTGCAAGATGCACAGCTCGCCATTGACAGGTCGCTACCCAGCGATCTTTTAAGTGATGATCTGCGCCGTGTCCTCCACCACCTTGGCGAGATTACTGGCGAGATAACCTCCGATGAGATCCTCCATTCCATATTCTCAAAATTCTGCATCGGAAAGTAACTAACGCCCTCTAATGCACACTAACAAACGCTAACGCCTACAAATAGCGACATAAAATCCCACAAAAATAGACGAAAAAATCCCGAAAGTTAGACTCGACTTTCGGGATTTTTCTATGCTTTAATGTCTTCAACAAAAATATCTCGCCAAGTTTGCAATGGAGTGCAACGAGGCGCAATGAGTTGCAACGAGCTGCAACAACAGGGCGAAGAGAATGGTACTTTCTACTAAAAAGGCATAGGTGGTCGATGGCGAAAGTAGGTCACAGCTTTTTTTACAAAAGCAATCACCAATTCTCAAACCTTCTTACTAATGCCCTTCTATACTAT